>Ga0066377_10000025_pt1 | contig 36938 bp, 41 predicted proteins | sample Knorr_S23_td_Sur_FD_70946 | JGI IMG/M metagenome (GOLD analysis project Ga0066377, IMG submission 70946) | Marine microbial communities from Southern Atlantic Ocean transect - Knorr_S23_td_SurfaceB_ad_5m_LV_B | ecosystem: Environmental > Aquatic > Marine > Oceanic | place: Southern Atlantic...
TAATCATGAGTCCTGCGTATAAAAAACCTATATAATTCTGATTTAAATCTTTAAGTGCTTTTAATGTAGGTATAATTATCTTTTCATTAATTTTTAATTCTAATTCTTTATTCAATATTGCAGATGGAGAATAAGCACCCATTCCTCCTGTATTTTTTCCGGTATCTCCTTCACCAACTCTTTTATGATCTTGAGCTGTATTAAAGCTTTTAAAAATTTTACCATCTGAAATTATAAAATAACTCATTTCTTCACCATCAAGAAATTCTTCAATAAGTATTTGATCTGCTTTTCCAAATTTTCCATTAAATATCTCTGATACAGCTTTTTTTGAACTTTCATTATCTTTGCAAATATAAACACCCTTACCTGCAGCAAGACCATCAGCTTTAATTACTATAGGTAGTTTTGATTTATCTATAAATTCATTCGTTTCATCTATATTTTTAAAAATTCCAAATTTTGCTGTTGGAATTTTATATTTTTCACAAATTTTTTTTGTGAATATTTTAGAGCCTTCCAGTTGTGAAACAATTTTATTTGGTCCGAAAACTTTAATTTTTTTTGAAGTTAAAAAATCAACAACTCCATCTACAAGGGGTTGCTCAGGGCCAACTATCACAAGATCAATATTTTTTTTTTCAATAAAATTTAATAATTTATTAAAATCAGTTAAATTTAAATCAATATTCTCTGCAATATTAGTCATACCTCCATTTCCTGGTATACAGTATATTTTTTCAGTTTTTTTCGATTTTGATATCTTTAAAGCAAGAGCATGTTCTCTTCCTCCGCTTCCAAGAATTGCAATTTTCATATAATATTTATATATCTTAAAAATGACTGGCAAGTTAGCTAAAATAAAATATTTACCAAATAATTTTGAAATATTAGAAGATGGAGATCATGTAATCTGCGCTATATCTGGAAAAAAAATTTTGCTAGAAAATCTTACTTATTGGAATGTTGAGGAGCAAGAACCTTATTATTCTTATATTGAAGCATCAATTAAAAGAGAAAACTTAAAAAAAAAATAATTTAATTTTTCCACCTATCATGAGTCCATATCCATTGATCTGGATTTTTTTCTATCATTCTCTCTAATACGTTATTTAAATACCCAGTTATTTGATCTGAAGATTTAGCAGAGTTAATTTTAATTGGTTTAGATACATACATTTTAAAGTGATATTTGCTCCTTCTTTCAATGTAGATCGGAACCAAAAGGCATTTATATTTTTTAATTAATTGAGCAGGAATAGTTGTTGTTGTTGCAGGTTTGTTAAAAAAATTGACTTTTGATCCTTCTCTTACTCTTTGATCTATCATCAATGCAATTGAAGATCCTCTTTTAATACATTCAATTATTTGTCTAGTACCTGCTTTCCCTTTTTTAATTTGATTTCTGCAGATATACTTTGCTCTAATTTTTTCCATTATTTTATTTAAAAATAAATTATTTAAAGGTCTATATAGAGCTGCCAATTCTACCCCAGCTTTTTCTATATTCATTGCCATCAACTCAAAATTATTAAAATGACCAGAGACAAAAACTGCAGTTTTGTTTTGTTCTTTAATGCTATCTAGATATTCTTTCCCTTCAATTTGAATGAATCTCTCAAGATTACCATTTCTAAAATCTTTTATAAAAGGATATTCAGCGAAAATTCTTCCATAATTTCCCAGTACGTTTGTTGCAAATTTATTTTCGTTTACATTTATTTTAATATTTGATTTTTTTAAATTTTCTATAATCAATCTTTTTGAACGGAAAATTTGTCCAAAATTTTTTCCAATTACAAATCCCAGGTTAGATGAAATTTTGTAACCTAATAATTTAAAAATAAAAAAAAGTATGTAAACTATTATAAACTCTAAAAAATAAACAAAATTTTTCATATATTATTACTTAAAAATTTTATGAAATTTTTTCTATTTTTTATTACTAATTCTATTTTTAAAAAATTAATACCCTTTTTATCTTTATTATTTAGTCTTAAATAATCTTTTTCTGTTGTTAAGATATCTAGTTTTTTATTTTGAGCTATTTTTTTTAAATTATTAATTTCTCTACTTGAATACTTATAATGATCAGGAAAAAAAAATTTTTGTTTTATTTTAAATTTATACTTTATTAGTGTCCTTTCAAATTCTTCAGGATTTCCAATTCCTGAAAAAATTAAAAAGTTTTTTTTTAAATTAAAATTTTTTATATTTTTAGGTATATAATTTGCCTCAAATATATCCATATCAGGTTTAATATTTTTTATTTTTTTTTTGAGTTTAATATTTTTTTTTTCACCATTTAAAAATACAGCATCATAATTTTTTATTTCTGATATATTTTCTCTTAATGGTCCAGCCGGAATTAAAAAACCATTGCCAATACCTTCTTTAGAATTAAAACAAGCTATGGTTAAATTATAGTTTATACTTTTATCCTGAAGTCCATCGTCTAGTATAGCAACTTCAAACCTTTTTTTTTCTGCAATTTTTAATGCAACATCTCTATAATTATAACAAAGTAGGCTTCCATATTTTTTTAAAATGTTTTGCTCGTCAATTTGATTAGAGTATTTTTTTTTAACAAATGTAGTTTTAAATTTTTTTTTTAAAATATTATTAACTGAAATTGCCAAAGGTGTTTTACCAGTTCCACCAATGTATAAATTACCAATACATATTGATCTTATCTTAAAATTTTTTTTAATTTTAAATTTCTTTAGATAATTAATTATAAAAGTAATTACACTTAAAGGTAAAAAAAATAATGAAATAAAATTAATGTCATTCCAAAAAATAGGTTTTTTAAATATCATTAGATGAATTTATTTATATATTTTAGGTTATTTTTTAAAATTAAATTTCCAAGTCTATATAACTTTCTCTTTATTTTTAATTTTTGCTTAAAGTTAATTTTTTTTAAAACAATTTTTTTAATCGATTTCTCATCATTTATTTTAAAGGAGTTTTTAAACTTAGATAAGTATGTGTAAACCTCATAAAAGTTATTTATATGAGGCCCATGTAGAATAAAGTTTCCTAATCTTGCTGGTTCCAAAGGGTTTTGACCACCATGGTTAATTAAAGATCCACCTATGAATGAAACTTTTGATAATGCATAAAATTTTAATGCTTCTCCATAAGTATCTACTAAATAGATATCTGTATCTTTATTAATTTTTAATTTTGTCTTTCTAGACACAACTTTTAAACCCAAATTATTTAAATCCGAAATAATAGATTTAGATCTGTGAGTATGTCTTGGAATTATTACAGTCAAAAGATTTGGAATAGAATTCTTTAAATCTATATGTGCTTTTGCAATTTTATTTTCTTCGTCAAAGTGAGTGCTTGCTGCACAGAAAATTACTCTATTTTTAAATAACACTTTAATTTTGTTATCAATTATTTTTTTTGGTTCTCCAAAGTATTTCAAATTTCCTGCAATTTTAATATTTTTTGCGCCTAATCTTTTTAGATATTTTGCACTTTGTAAATTTTGAGGTAGAGAAATATTAATTTTACTAAATATTTCTTTTGCAAAAGACTTAAATATCATCCATCTATTAAAACTTTTTGCTGTTATTCTTCCATTTAAAAGAATTATTGGAATATTTTTTCTATACAGATTCTTAATAAAATTAGGCCAAATTTCTGAATCTATAAAAAAAACAACTTTCGGTTTCCAAGTTTTAATGAATTTATTTATAAAAAAATCCGAATCTATAGGAAAATATACATGCTTAGTTTTTTTAAAATTATAATTTGAAATAATTGATGCAGAACTTACCGTTGAAGATGTGATTAATATTTTTTTTACCTTAACATTTTTTTCTAAAATATTTATTATAGGGATAATGCTTAAAATTTCTCCTACACTTGCCCCATGGAACCAAACTGTTTCATGAATTTTAACTTTTTTTTTATAAATAGAAAATTTTTCTAAAAATCTATCAGGATCTTCTTTTCCTAAAAAAATTCTAAATACAAATGTTATAGGAGAAAAAATAATAAAAACTATTACAAGCAGTTTATAAATAAAAAACATCAATTGTTTTTTATCTGACTATTATAGAAATTTTTATAAATTTCTGAACTATTTAACAATTCATTATGATTACCACTCGCAATAACTTCTCCCGCATCAAGAACATGAATTTTATCTGAGTTTAAAATTGTTGATAATCTATGAGCTATTACTACTGTAGTTTTATTATTTGTTAATTTGACAAGTGCTTTTTGAATTTTTTCTTCTGTATCTGAGTCTAATGAAGACGTAGCCTCATCTAAAAGAATAATTTTACTATCTTTTAAAAAAGCTCTTGCGATTGACAATCTTTGTTTTTCTCCTCCGGATAATCGAACACCATTTTCTCCTATAATTGTATCAAACTTATTTTCTAAATTATTTATAAAGTCTGTACACATAGACATTTCTGCTGCTTGATATATTTGTTCTTTAGAGGCATTTGGATTAGCGTATTTTATATTATTATAAATGGTATCATCAAATAATGTTGTATTTTGATCAACAATTGAAATTTCTTTCCTTAATGAGAAAAGATTTACTTCATTTATTCTTTGACCATCCATTTCAATGTTTCCAGATATTGGGTCGTAAATTCTTGGAATAAGATTTAATAAAGTTGATTTTCCAGAACCACTATAACCTACCAAAGCAGTCATTTTACCACCGCCAATAAGAATATTAATATTTTTTAAAACTTCTTGGTTATCATTTAATTGATAGTTAAAATTTACATCATTAAACTTTATTGATGCATTTTTTAAATCTAGATTATTTCCTTTTTCATTAGCTGATACCGTATTTTCAGTATCAATAATTGGAATTATTCTTTTTGCGGCTGCTAAACCTTGTCCAATTCCTACATTAATAGTTGCCAAAGATTTTACCGGTTGGTAAGCAAGCATCATTGCGGCAAGAAAAGAAAAAAAATTATTAATACTTAGTTGGTTATTCATAATTAATTTTCCAGAGTAAAAAATTAAAATTGCAATCATGATTCCTGTTAGAATTTCCATGATTGGAGTTGCTCTAATAAAAACAGTAGCAATTTTTATAGATTTTTCTTTAAGGTCATTAACGTATTTTTCGGATCTAATATTTTCAAATTTTTCTCTTTGGAAAATTTTAATTATTTTGTGGTTTTTAAAAAGATCGATTAAATATTTATTGAGATCGCCAGACTTTTCCTGTGCTTCAGTTGAGACCTTTCCCATCCTCTTACCCAATCTTTTAGCTGTAATTGATGCGATCGGGATCATGATAATTGCAATCAAAGATAATCTCCAATTTTGTACAAACATAACTGTAAGCAAACCTATCAGAGTTAAACCATCCTTAAAAAATGATAGAAACGAATTGCTTAGCATTCCAGTAATTTGATTTACATCAAAATTTAAATTTGAAATATATTTTCCAGAATGTTTATTTTCTATGATTTCAGTATCTGCTTTAATAAAAGATGAAAGCATATCTATTTGGATTTTTTTTTTAACTTCTTCTGCAACATTGATCATCAGCACTTTCGCTAGATAAAGTGATATTCCTTTAGTTGAAAAGGCTAAAATTATTAATACTGGAATAATTAAAATAAGAGTTTGATCTTTGTTAATAAATATTTTTTCAATTGCTGGGTCTAAAAGCCAGGCAGTCGCTGATGTACTTCCAGCTACCAAAATTGAAAAAATAACAGCTAAAAAAATTTTATACAAAAACTGTTTTGTATAATCATTGTATAATCTTTTTAAAGTTTCAATACTCGTCATCTAATTTATTTTACCAATCAGTAAATTTATAAAAATAATCAAACCTAAATAATTATTACTCTTAAATTTTTTTAAACAGTCTAAAGAATCATCTTTGTTCAATTTATATGCCTGATATATAATTAGATGAAAAGATGGTATTGTTAAAAAAATAAAATAATAAACACTAAACTCCATAAGCAGACCAATAAGAATTAATGAGCTGATAAATACAAAATAACAAATCGAAATAAATTTTTTCGGGTTATTTTTAAATTTTATTGAAGTAGATTTTACTCCTATAATTTCATCATCCTTTATATCTTGATACCCATAAATTGTGTCGTATCCTAGTGTCCAAAATATGGCTCCTATATAAAATAGAATAGGCGCTAAAGAGATGTCGTTTTTTAATGAAATCCAGGCTAAAATTAAACCATAGTTAAAAGTAACTCCAAGAAATAATTGTGGCCAATAGGTAAATCTTTTCATCAAGGGGTAGGTAAAGGCAAGTGGCATAGAAATTAAAGCCATCCATACAGTAAAAAAATTAAAATTGATTAAAACTAAAAAAGCAACTCCACATAATATTACAGTGTAAATTAATGCAAGTTTTACAGAAATTTTTCCTGAAGCAATCGGTCGATCTTTTGTTCTTTCAACAAGTTTATCAAAGTTTCTATCTGCAATATCATTTACAATACATCCTGCAGATCTCATTAGAATTGAACCTGATAAAAATAAAAAAATATAAAAAACATATGTATATAAATTTCCTTCAAATTCATTTGCAATTGTTAGACCCCAAAGACATGGCCAAAATAAAAGCATAAATCCAATAGGTTTTTTAAGCCTAGTCAACTCAATAAATACATTTAAGTTTTGCATGATAATTTTCTTGTAAATAACAAAGCCTAGATTCATAATCAAATTGATTCGTATGAATATTGATTACACTGTTACCGCTTTGATGTTTCCTGCGATTCCTCTTTTGATGGGTGTTTATAGTACCCGTTTTCATACACTGAGCAAACTAATTAGAGAACTTCATGACGAGCATGTATATGAAAAACATATACCTCCTGAATGGAAAAAACAGTTTATTAATTTAAGTAAAAGAATTTCAATTTTAAGATGGACGATAATGTTTGGAGCATTTGGATTTTTATTTAATATGTTAACAGTGTTTGCTCTTTATTTAGATAAAATTTTCCTTGCTAGAATAATTTTTGGATCTTGTTGTTTATCAATGATCATTTCCATAATTTTTTTTATAAGAGAAATACAAATATCTACAAATGCCTTAAACTTACATATGTCTGATATGGATGTTAAAATAGACTAAGGAATGATAACTACAGGACCAGTAATTTTTCTACTTTCTAGATCTTCATGAGCTTTAGCGGTATCATCTAAACTATACTTTTTAAAAATTTCTATTTTTACTTGCTTAGATTTAAATTTTTCGAACACCATATTGGTTGCTTCTTCTAGCTCTTCTCTAGTCGTTGTATACTGCATTATGCTTGGTCTAGTAAGATACAGACCTTTTGGCTGAATTGATTTACTTACAATAACAGGGTCCAAAGGTCCTGAAGCATTTCCAAATGAAACCATCGTTCCTCTTAAATGCAAACATTCAATTGATCTATCAAATGTGACCTTGCCTACTCCATCATAAACAACTGGCAATCCTTTGCCATTAGTTATTTCCTTAACTTTTTCATCAAAATTTTCTTTTGAGTAATTAATTACAAAATCGTATCCATTTTTTTTTGCCACTTGAACCTTTTCATCAGACCCGACTGTTCCAATTACTTTACAACCCAAACTCTTTGCCCATTGACCAAATATTTGTCCAACACCTCCAGCTGCCGCATGAAATAAAATTGTTTCACCAGATTTTACAGGATAAGTTTTGTGCAAAAGATAAAAAGTAGTTATTCCCTTAGTCATTAAGGTTGCTGCTATTTCTAAATCTACTTCACTTGGTACTTTTACTAAATTTTTTGTTGGATAATTTCTATGTGTTGCATAGGCACCCAGAGGAGCGGCACAGTAAGCAACTCTATCACCCTCTTTAAATCCAGTTACATCTGGGCCAACTTTTTCAATTATCCCAGCTCCCTCCAAGCCAAGTCCTGATGGAAATTGTAGAGGATATAAACCAGATCTATGATAAGTATCAATGTAATTTAAACCTATGGCTTGGTTCTTAATTGTAACCTCTCCAGATTTTGGATCACCAATATTAACTTCTTCTACTTTGATTACTTCTGGACCGCCTGTTTTATTTAATATTACTGCTTTCATTTATTTTACAAATGTACCATTATGGTAATCATCAATTGCTTGAAGAATTTCTTGTTTTGTATTCATCACAAAAGGACCGCCTCTTGCAATTTGTTCACCAATTGGTTTTCCAGATATTAATAAAAATTTTGCATTAGTTAAAGCAGATACTTTTAATTTTTTACCTTTACTTAAAAGAATTAAAGTAGAATTTTTTACTTTGTCATGAACTTTACTTCCAATTTTAATCTCTCCCTCAATTAAATATATAAAAGTGTTGTGAGTACTTGGTAATTCAAAATTAAAATCTTTATTTTTTTTTAACTCAACATCAAAATAAATTGGCTCTACATTGTGTTTTTTGATTGGACCTTCAGCTTTTTCAAATTTGCCAGCAATAACTTTTATATATTTTTCCTCATCTTCATATATTTTCATTTGGTCAGCATCTATATAATGGTATTCGGGTTTACTCATTTTTTTGCTCGCAGGCATATTAATCCATAATTGAAAACCATGAAGCTTTCCCTCTTTCATCGCAGGCATTTCAGAGTGAATTATACCACTTCCTGTTTTCATCCATTGAACATCTCCAGCAGTCATTCTTCCTTTTCCACCAGTACTATCTTTATGTTCAAAATCCCCAGCCAACATGTAAGTAACAGTTTCTATTCCTCTATGAGGGTGAGGAGGAAATCCTGCAATGTAATCGTCTTTGTTTTCAGATCCAAATTCATCAAGCATTAAGAAGGGATCAAAATAATTTGGCTCTACACCGATACTTCTTTTTAGTTTAACTCCAGCACCGTCTGTTGCAGGTATCGGATCAATAATTTGACTTACTTCGATATTTGACATTTAAGATTATATAATTTCTTTATATTTATATTCAAGACTTTGAATGTGAGCCATCACAAAACGGTTGATTATTAGTTTGCTTACAATGACAGAAGTAAACGGTTTTACTTTCTTCAGCTGTATATTTTATTGATGAAAACTTTGTTCCTTTATGGCTTCCATCACAAAATGGTTGTTTTTTACTTTTTCCGCATGCACACCAAAAATAGTTTTTATCTTTTTCAACATTAAATGCTATTGGCTCATTTCCAGCTCTTTCCCCTTTGTCCATAAACTTCCTTCAAATTAATTATCTTATGATTTTTTAATTTATGATACTAATTATGCAATAACGCAATATATTTTTAATATTATATAAATATATAATATTAAAAAACTTTAGAATGTCATGAGTTTGCTAACTTTGTGAATTCTCTTAATCTTCATAATAAAAATTTGTTTCAAAGAAATAATAGATGCTTTAAATTACATCTTACCAATTAAAAAAAATTTGAGAAAGTTAGAATTAAATAATACTTAATAAATCTTCTAAACTTTTTATTTCATTTTTAGGTTCAAAGTCTAATTTATCAAAAATACTTTTATTTCTATTTACCCAAACAGAGTTATAACCATAGTTTCCTGCGCCAGAAACATCCCAAGTATTTGAACTCAGAAATAAAATTTGTTCTTTTTGTATTTTATATCTTTTAACAGGTAAATCATAAACTTTAGAATCTGGTTTAAAAATTCCAACCTCTTCTATTGAAAAAATATCATCGAAAATGTCATCTAAACTGTTACTTAATACAAGTTCTTTTAAAAGATCCGGAGTTCCATTCGACAGAATGGCTAATTTATAATTTTTTTCTTTTAAATTTTTTAAAGTTTTTTTTACCTCCGGAAATGTATTTAGAATTTTATACAAATTTAACAACTCTTCTTTCATAGAGCTTTCAATATCAAATTGTTTCATAGATTTATCCAAACTATCTTCTGTAATTTGCCAAAAATTTTTATGTCTTTTCATTAAACTTCTAAGCCAAGTATATTCAAGTTGTGTGGTTCTCCAGTAATTTGCAAATCCTTCCCATTTAATACCAATTTTTTCTTTACACTTTTCAGCTGCTGAATTTACATCAAATAATGTGCCATATGCATCAAATATGATTGCTTTAATATTTTTCATAATTTAATTTCATATTGATGAGCAATATTAGATTATTTTATCCAGAAAGTTTATCAATTAATTTAGAGAGTTCTCTTGAAAAACCACAGTCTCATTATCTGACAAAAGTGATGAGGATTAAGAAGGGAAAAAGTTTTTCATTATTTAATAAAAATGGAGAATGGGAGGCATCAATAATTGAAATTTCAAAAGGAAAAGTTTTTTTTAAAGTAGATAAGCAAATCAGACAATTGGAAAATGAAAAACAAGTTTGGCTAGCTTTTTCTCCGATTAAATCAAATTATTTCAATTTCATGATTCAAAAAGCAACAGAGCTAGGAGTAACAAAATTTTTACCGCTAATCATGGATAGATCTGTAGTAAGGAAAATTAATCATGAGAGATTGCAAAAAATTATTATCGAAGCTTCAGAGCAAAGTAATAGAATAAATATTCCTTACTTAGAAAAAATAAAAACATTAGAAAATTTTTTAAAGGATGGAAATTTATTTAATTTAATAGTTGGCGATCTAAATAGTGATAATAAAAAAATTAATTTGGATAAAAATAAGCCTACTTGTCTTTTAATTGGGCCCGAGGGGGATTTTTCTGAAAAAGAAAGATTAAAGATTCTTGATTTTAAAGGTATTCAAGCAATTAAATTAAGCGACAATGTTTTAAGAACTGAAACAGCCGTTATTTCTGGATTATCTATAATAAATTATTTGAATAATTGATAAATTGTCGCGAAATCTTAAGTGTTTTTTTAAGAATTTAGGATTATATAGATTTTTAAATGAGAAGAATTTTTTATAGCTTGGTATTAATCCTTTTTCCAATTTCTGTAATGGCAAACCAGCCTAAAAATTGGCAATTAAGTTTTCAAGAACCGGCATCTCAAACTATGAGAGATATTGTTTGGTTTCATGATAAAATGTTATTACCTATAATTATTGCAATAAGCGCGTTTGTATTATTCTTAATGCTTTATGCAATGGTTCGTTTCAGAGCATCTAAAAATCCAAATCCTTCGAAGAGGACCCATAATGTTTTAGTTGAGATTGTATGGACACTGATACCGTGTTTAATTTTAATTGTTATGGCAGTTCCTTCATTCAAAGTATTATATTCACAAGACACAATTCCTAAAGCAGATGTAACCATTAAAGCAGTTGGATATCAATGGTATTGGGGATACGAGTATCCCGATGAAAATATTATTTTTGATTCTTACATGATAGAAGAAAAAGATTTAAAAGAGGGACAACCAAGATTATTAGCTGTTGATAATGTAGTTGTAGTTCCAGTAAATAAAGTAGTTAAAGTTTTAATTACTGCAAATGATGTTTTGCATGCTTGGGCTTTACCATCTTTTGGAGTTAAAAGAGATGCAATGCCAGGAAGAATTAATGAGACATGGTTTAAAGCTGAAAGAGAAGGAACTTATTATGGTCAGTGCTCTGAACTTTGCGGAATTAAACATGCATTTATGCCAATTGAGGTTAGAGTTGTATCAGATCAAGAATATCAAGAGTGGTTATCTGAAGCAAAAATTAAATTTGCAAAAGATGAAAAATTAGTAAATAAAAAATTAATAGCGAGTAAATAATAAAATGAGCACTAAAGTAGCACACGCACACGATCACCATACTCCAACTGGATGGAGAAGATGGGCATATTCTACAAACCACAAAGATATTGGAACAATGTATTTAATCTTTGCAATTATTGCGGGGATTATAGGTACTGCATTTTCAGTTTTAATGAGAATGGAATTGATGCACCCTGGAGATGATATTTTAGGTGGGAATTATCACTTATACAATGTTCTAGTTACTGGTCATGGACTAATAATGATTTTCTTTATGGTTATGCCAGCGATGATTGGTGGTTTTGGAAACTGGTTTGTTCCAATAATGATTGGAGCCCCGGATATGGCTTTTCCAAGAATGAATAATATTTCGTTTTGGTTGTTACCAGTTTCATTTATTTTATTACTGTCTTCAATTTTTGTTGATGGTCCTCCAGGTGCTCAAGGAGTTGGGGGTGGTTGGACAATTTATCCTCCATTGTCATCTAAAACAGGTCAGCCTGGACCAGCAATGGATTTAGCAATTCTAAGTTTACATGTTGCCGGAGCTTCATCAATTTTAGGAGCAGTAAATTTTATAACTACAATTTTAAACATGAGAACACCAGGGATGACGCTGCATAAAATGCCTTTGTTTGCTTGGTCTATTTTAGTAACTGCATTTTTATTATTGCTTTCATTACCAGTTCTTGCTGGAGCAATAACGATGCTTTTGACAGACAGAAATTTTGGAACAGCTTTTTTTGAAGCTCAGGCTGGGGGTGATCCTACTTTATTCCAACATTTATTCTGGTTTTTTGGCCATCCAGAAGTTTATATATTAATACTACCAGGATTTGGAATGATAAGTCACATTGTTTCAACATTCTCTAGAAAACCAGTTTTTGGATATTTAGGTATGGCCTACGCAATGGTTGCAATTGGAATTGTAGGATTTGTCGTATGGGCTCATCACATGTACACTGTAGGTTTGGATACTGATACCAAAGCTTATTTCTTGGCTGCTACAATGATTATAGCAGTGCCTACAGGTATAAAAATATTTTCGTGGATTGCTACCATGTGGGGAGGATCTATATCATTTAAAACACCAATGGTTTGGGCAATTGGATTTATTTTTCTATTTACAGTAGGTGGAGTTACAGGTGTAGTATTAGCGAATGCGGGAGTAGATACAGCGCTTCATGATACCTACTATGTAGTTGCACATTTCCATTACGTTTTATCTCTTGGCGCAGTTTTTGCTATTTTTGCTGGCTTCTATTATTGGTTTAGCAAAATGACAGGATATGAATATTCTGAGTGGATGGGACAACTTCATTTTTGGTTAACTTTTATTGGTGTAAATCTAGTTTTCTTTCCACAACACTTTTTAGGATTAGCTGGTATGCCAAGAAGGTATGCAGATTATCCAGATGCTTTTGCAGACTGGAATTATATTTCATCTATTGGCTCATACATATCAGTTGTTGGCTTGTTCGTGTTTTTTGCAAATTTAATTTATGCATTTTCGAAAAAGAAAAAAGCTGCCCAAAATCCTTGGGGAGAGGGAGCAACAACTCTAGAATGGACGGTACCATCTCCTCCAAATTTCCATACATTTGAGGAATTGCCTAAATTTGAAGATTATGAAGGTGCAGAAAAATCTAGTAGTTAGATATAATTTAAGAAATTTAATTAAGATATAAATAAAAATGTCCTCAGCTTTTTCAAGAACGAAAAGTAATCTGCTCAATTTAGAAATATTTATTGATTTAGTTAAACTTATGAAACCAAGAGTTATGTCCTTGGTTATATTTACTTGTGCAGTTGGACTTTTAACAGCTCCAAATTCTATACCTTTCATGCAAGCTTCAATAGGAATTTTTATTGTTGCGGTAGGGGCTGGTGCAGCAGGGGCACTAAATATGTGGTATGAAGCAGATTTGGATAAGTTGATGAGCAGAACTTGTTTAAGGCCTATACCTCAAGGAAAGTTAAATAAAAATCAAGCTTTATATTTTGGAATAATCTTATCAGCAACTTCAATAATTAGTCTTTATTATTTTACTAATTTACTTTCTGCTTTTTTACTATTTTTTACAATTTTTTTTTATGTTTTTGTTTATACAATTTGGCTTAAAAGAAGGACTTCACAAAATATTGTAATTGGAGGTGCTTCAGGAGCCTTGCCTCCTGTTATAGGTTGGGCTATGGCAACAAACACTCTATCTTTAGAGTCTTTAGCGTTTTTTATTATAATTTTTTTATGGACACCATCTCATTTTTGGGCGCTAAGTTTATATAAAGCAGACGATTATAGAAAAGCTAAGATACCAATGCTTCCTATTACGAATGGTATTGAGGATACAAAGAAAAATATTTTTATCTACTCAATATTAATGGTCCCTTCTGTTGTTTTTCCCTATCTAATAGGATTTGTTGGCGAATTATTTTTGACTCTGAGTTTATTACTAACAAGCTATTACATATATATTTGTTATCAATTATATAATTTTAAAATCAATAAGTTTGAAATAAGAAAAGCTAAGAAAGTTTTTGGTTATTCTATAATTTATTTATTTTTAATTTTTGCTTTATTCTTATTTGATAACGTAATTTAAATGCAAGACAAGAAACTTAAAAAAAAAAATTATTTGACTGCGATTAGTCTATTAATATTTATAGTTTTTTTATTTATATTTACCCTTTACAATGTGGGAGTTTTTAATAGACCATTATGATTAAAAAAAATACATTAACTCCTTTAATTTTATCTGCAATTTTTCTGTTTATGTTAGGACTATCTTTTGCCGCTGTTCCTCTATATGATTTATTTTGTAGAATAACTGGCTTTGGAGGGACAACCCAAATTTCAAAAGAAGCTCCACAAATAGTAATTGATAAAATTATCAATGTCAGATTGGATACAAATGTAAACAGTCAGCTAGATTGGAAATTTGAAACTGAGAAAAATACTCTAGAAGTAAAACCCGGAAAAGTATACAAAATTAAATTCAATGTTGAAAATATGGGAAACGATACAACCTCTGCAGTTGCAAGCTATAACGTTTCTCCCTCATCTTTTGGCACTTATTTTAATAAGTTAGGATGTTTCTGTTTTGAAAAGCAGACATTAAAACCAGGAGAAAAAGCTAGCTATAACTTGGTATTTTATTTAGATCCTGAGTTAATAAATGATCCAAAAACCTCAAAAGTAGAGGATGTAACTATGTCCTATACTTTTTTCTCATCCGACTATTATAAGCAAACAAAAAAAGGAAGTTAAACTATGTCAACTGCTGAAAAAAAACATGACTATCATCTAGTTGATCCTAGCCCTTGGCCGATTGTAACGTCATTAGCTACTTTTATCACTGCTATTGGATCAGTTTATTACTTTCATTCAAAAGTGATGTGGGCCATGCTGCTGGGTTTTGCCTTTTTAATATACTGCGCGTTCATGTGGTTTAGAGATGTGGTTATTGAAGCGGAATATCAAGGACATCATACTCCTGTAGTTCAAATTCATCACAGATATGGCATGACTTTATTTATTGCATCTGAAGTAATGTTTTTTGTTGCATGGTTTTGGGCATATTTTGATATAAGTTTGTTTCCAAATGAGTTTGTTGGAAATGTTTGGCCCCCAGCTGATATTAAAACTTTTGATCCTTGGGATATTCCTTTAATAAATACTTTAATTCTGCTCTTATCAGGAACAACAGTAACATGGGCACACCACGCACTGCTTGAAGATGATAGAAAAAGTTTCATACAAGGATTATCTCTAACTGTATTTTTAGGAGTTTGTTTTACAGCTTTACAAGCTTACGAATACCATCATGCGTCTTTTGGATTTTCTGGACATATATATGGAGCAACATTCTATATGGCTACAGGTTTTCATGGGTTTCACGTAATTATTGGTACAATCTTTCTAGCAGTTTGTTTATGGAGAGGAAAAATCGGTCATTTTAATAAAGATCATCACTTTGGTTTTGAAGCTGCTGCTTGGTATTGGCACTTTGTGGATGTTGTTTGGTTGTTTTTATTTGCTGCAATATATATCTGGGGCAGTTAATCCCTTTTGAAAAACAAATTTCTTTTTTCGACATTTGTTTATTTTTTTATTCTTATATTTTTATCATTAGGTTCCTGGCAACTTTATAGATTAAATTGGAAATTAGATTTAATTAAATCAATTGATCTTTCATTAAAAAGTAAAGCAATAGTGTTTTACGGCAAAAATGTATCAAACTTTAAAAAAATTACATTTAAAGGAATATTAGATAATTCTAAAATAATTTATTTATATAGTCTTAACGATAAAGGTGAACCTGGTTTTGATATTTTAAATCCTGTAGATATAAATAATCAAAATTTCCTATTAAATAGAGGCTGGATACCATTAGAAATGAAATCAAAAAAATTTGATTTAGAACAAACTAATTTTAATGGCGTTTTAAGATTAAAACCTAAGTATAATTATTTCAAGCCAAATAACGATTTATCAAAGAATTATTGGTTTACTTTAAAAGACGAAGATTTATTTAAATATACAAATAAAACATTTTCAAAATATATAATTTTAAATATTGATAATCAGTCTGCGAATTTTCCAAAAAATAAAAAAATTAACTCTAATATTTCTAACAATCACCTCAAGTATGCATTAACCTGGTTTTCATTAGCTATTTCAATTTTCTTAGTATATTTGTATTTTAGGAAAAATAATTATTAATGCATTACATAAGCACTAGAAACACAAGTAAAGATTATAGTTTTAAAGAAATTTTCATTAAAGGCCTTGCAGATGATGGTGGATTATTTGTCCCTAAAGTTTTAAAAAAATATGATCAAGAAGCATTAAAAAACCTAAAAAAACTAAACTATTTAGATCTTGCAAAAGAGATTATTTTTCCATTTTTAGGAGATTTTATCTCAAAGCAAGAACTCTATAATTTGTTAAAAAAATCATACTCAACTTTTAGAGAAGACGAGATTGTTAAATTTCAAGACTTAGGAGAAATAAAAATTCTTGAGCTTTTTCATGGGCCAACTTTGGCATTTAAAGATATTGCAATGCAGTTTATAGGAAACTTATACGAATATTACTTAACAAAAGAAGACAAAAAAATTAATATAGTTGTAGCAACATCAGGAGACACAGGCGCTGCCGCCATTGATGCAATTAAAGAAAAAAATAATTTAAATATTTTTGTTTTACATCCAAACAATAAAATTTCTAATGTTCAAAGAAAAATAATGACTACAGTAGAAAGCTCAAATGTATTTAATATTGCCATAAATGGAAATTTTGATGATTGTCAAAATATAGTTAAATCAATGTTTTCTGATTTGGAATTTTCAAAATCAATTAACATGTCAGGAGTAAATTCGATTAATTGGGCAAGAATTATTGCGCAAGCTGTTTATTATTTTTATAGCTACTTCAAAATTAATTCTGAAAATTTAGTTTCTTTTTCTGTTCCAACTGGAAACTTTGGAGATGTATATGCAGGATATTTATCCAAAAAAATAGGACTTCCAATAGACAGATTGATTGTTGCAACTAACCAAAATGATATTTTACATAGAGCAATTTCTTCTGGAGAATATATTGCAAAAAAAGTTAAAGAGACTATTTCGCCAAGTATGGATATACAAATCGCAAGTAATTTTGAAAGATTGATTTTTGATATTAAAAAAAATAATTCAGATTTAACAAAAAAAATAATGGAAGAAATTAAAAATAATTCCTATATTGTTTCTCTGGAAGATTTGAATGAAATTAGAAAAAATTTTCTTTCTGAAAGTATATCTGAGGAGGAAACTTTAGAGATTATATCTGATATTTATCAAAAATATGATTTAATTTTAGATCCCCATTCAGCCATTGGCATAGGTGCATTACAAAAATTAAAATTATCTAAAAATGTAATTTCTTTGGCTACAGCGCATCCTTCTAAATTTCCAGAAGCAATATCAAAAGCTATTAATAAAACTGCTGATCTGCCAAAACAATTTGAAGATATTTTGCTAAAAAAAGAAAAATTTAAAGTTTTAGATAATAATATTGATAAAATTAAAAAGTACGTTAAACAAAAAGTATATGAAAATTAACATCAATGACACACTACCGAATATAGAAGTATTTAAACTTGTAAATGGTGATCCAAAAAAGATAAATTTTTCAGAAATTGCAGGTGGAAAGAAAATGATATTATTTGGATTGCCTGGCGCTTACACTTCTGTTTGCTCTGCAAAGCATTTACCTGGTTATATAAATAACCTAAGTAAATTTAAAGAAAAGGGAGTTGATTTAATAGCCTGTATATCTGTAAACGATCCATTTGTAATGGATGCTTGGGGGAAAGCAAACAATGTTGGCGAGAATATTTTAATGCTTGCCGATCCTTTCTTAGATTTTACAAAAGCTATTGGGGCTGAAGTTGATAAGAGTGCAAGAGGATTGGGCTTAAGATCTAACAGATATACTATGCTTGTAAATGATTTAAAAGTGTTACAGATTCAAGCAGAAGCAGATACTGGGACTTGCGAAATTTCTGCTGCAGAAAATTTTCTTCAATTAATCTAGCATTGCTGCTTTTTTAGCTAGTAAATCTACCTCATTATTAAATTGATTATCTGAGTGAGATTTAACCCAAGTCCATTTAATCTCAAATTTAGCACATAAATCATCTAATTTTTTCCATAAGTCGATATTTTTAACTGTTTTTTTGTTAGATGTTTTCCAGTTATTTTTCTTCCATTTATTTATCCATTCGGTGATACCTAGCTTTACATACTTGGAGTCAGTAAAAATTTCTACTTTTGATCCTTTTGGAATTTTTTTTAGACTTTCAATTGGTGCAAGTAATTCCATTTGGTTGTTTGTTGTATCTTTTTTTGCACCTGAGATTTCAATTTTTTTATTATTTATTAGTATTATTCCAGCCCAACCACCTTTTCCTGGATTAGATAAACATGAGCCGTCTGTATAAATTTTTATCATTAATTTAAATATTCTTTAAATAAACTTATTTTTTTATGAAATAATAATTTTTGATAATATTCTAATGGATCTTTAATTTTAATAATTGCACTTTTAGGAGTATTTAAATAATCATAAGATCTTGTTGTTAGATATCTTAAGGCTGACCCTCTGCATAAAATATTAAAATATTTTTTTTCATTTTTTGTTAAAATTCTTATTGATTGATATCCCTTTAGAAGGTTTGAAGATTTAGAAGAATTAAAAATAAAACCTTTTTTTCTTTTATCAAAACATAAAGCGTTAATACAAGTGGCTAATTCATATGCTAAAAAATCATTAGCTGAAAAATAAAAGTCTATAAATCCAAAAAACTTATTTTTGTAAAAAAAAATATTATCAATAAATAAATCACTATGAATAATTCCAGTTGGCAGCTTCTTAGGCCAGTTTTTTTTTATATTATTCATTTCTATCTGCATTAAATGCATTAAATTTTTATTAAGATGTTCTATTTTTTTTCCAATTTTTTTTATTATTGGTTTCAGATAACTTATCGATAATGAATTTTTTCTATAAATTCTTAATTTCCTTGATGCCAAATGTAATTTGGCGATACTTTTACCAACAATATAACATTCTTTTCCAGTTAATTTTTTTTTATCTTTTCCTTTTAAGAAACTCACAATACAAGCAGATTTACCTTTTACATAAAAAATATATTCACCCTTTTTGTTTTTTATTGGTTCTGGACATTTTATATTTAACTTAGCCAAACCACTCATTAAATTCATGAAAAAAGGTAAATCTTTAGTTTTAACTCTTTTTTCAAAAATTGTTAGGATATATCTTTTTTTGTTAGATTTAATAACATAGTTTGTATTTTCTATTCCTTTTTTAATTCCCTTAAAATTTGTTATTTTTCCAATATCAAAATTTTTTTGAATTGATTTAATATCCCTAGAGGTAATTTTTGTATATACAGCCATTAATTTAGTTTATTTGGAATTTTAAAAACTATATTTTCTTTAGTGACTTCTATTTCATTAATTTCAATTTCAAACTTTTTTTTAAGAGCATCTATAAAATTTTTTACTAAAATTTCTGGAGCAGAGGCACCTGAGGAAATACCTATAGTGTTACAAGTCTTAAGTTTGTTGAATGGTATTTCACTATCTGAGTGAAAAAGTTCAGAATTTACACACCCGTTATTCTTGGCAACTTCTACTAATCTTAGAGAATTAGATGAATTTCTGCTACCAATCACAAATATCATATCACATTTACTAGCAATATTTTTAATTGCCTGCTGCCTATTTGTGGTTGCGTAGCATATATCTTCTTTTTTTGGATCTTGAATATCTATAAATCTTTCTTTTAATTTGTTAATTATATCTCTTGTATCTTCTACCGATAGAGTTGTTTGAGTAATATAGGCAAGTTTTTTATTATTTTTTTTTTTATATTTTTCTGCATCTTCAACATTCTGTATTAAATCTATACTATCCTCAGGTAATTGGCCCATAGTTCCAATTACTTCTGGATGATCTTCGTGTCCTATTAATAATACTTGCAAGCCATTTTTGTGGTGATTTTCCGCTTCTCTGTGCACTTTTGATACCAAAGGACACGTGGCATCTATATAAGTCATTTTTAAATTTTTTGCCTCTTTGGGCACTGATTTAGCAACTCCATGAGCTGAAAAAATTACTGGTCTGGTTTTGTCCTTTATTTCGCTTAACTCTTCAACAAATATAGCTCCAATTTTTTTTAAGCTATCAACAACGTATTTATTATGAACTATTTCATGTCTTACATAAACTGGTGAACCATATTTAGTTATACTTTTTTTTACTATTTCTATAGCCCTGTCAACACCAGCACAAAACCCTCTAGGAGAAGCCAAAAGTATTTTTAGTTTTTTATTTTTCATATTTCTCAAAAAAATATTCAAGTAATATATGAGGAAAAGTTAAAGACGCCAAACCAATAAAAATAACTCTGTTTATTGATAAATTCATCTCAGAATTATTTATTAGATAAATTAAAATAGACATAAATCCTATTACAGTGAGTAAAGTTAACGGAATTGCTTTTTTTACAAATTTTGAAAAACCTTTTTTTAAGTTTTTATCTAGGTCAAGAGATAAGGAAATAGAATGTCTTATTGAATGAAGAAAACAAAAATATATTGTAAATGCCAATAATGGTTTTAAAAAAAAATTTAGAATTAATATTGACAAAAAATCCATTAGTAGCAATAATTTATTATCAAATGATTTATCTTTGGAAAAAATAATTATAGATATTAAGCTCGCTAATAATAAAAAAATTAATATCTTTTTATCAGATATAATAAATTCATTAATATCAAAATTTAAATAAGCAAAGATTTGAGAAGTTTCTTCAAAATGAAATAATATGGGAGCACTTATTATAGCTGATCCTTTTAAAAAAAATAAAAAAGGATCTAATTTATTTTTTTTTGTGATCATAAAATCTGCATCTTCTTTTCCAAAATGATAAGCTGCAACTATTAAAAATGATAAAATTAGAAAATTTGTATTAACAAACCATAAGATAATTATAAATATAGCTATTAAAATATATAAAACAAAAAAAATATAACTATTTTTAATTCTAAATTTTTTCAGCAAAAATTTACCTTTTATATGATCCAATGACCCATGAGAAATACCTATTGTTAAAATTAAAAATAAGCATATTAATGTTATAGATTTATGATCTATATTAGTTAAAGCGCTAATAAGAATACAAATATTAAAAAAAATAATTGAATGTTTGAAGTTAATTTCTTGTATCATTTATCTACTAAGAAGAGCTCTTAAAAAAATCAACTTAGGCATTTTCATAATAATTTTTGTATCTTCAAACATATTACTTTCATTAGATAAAAATTTGATAACAGAATTAGTAGAAACTTGAAACATGTTATAAAATATTTCAGTCATTAAATCTGGATTTTTATCTAAAACTTTTAAAAAAATTTCGTCTAAAAATTTGTATTTTTGAGCAATTTTGAATGCTTTAACATCATTTATAATATCTATATTCTTTGCAATATATTCACTTTGTTTTTGAATATTTAAGAATGTATAGCCAGTGCTTAATCTAGTCATTCCACCTGCTGTTCCAATATTAATATAATTCTTTTTATTTTTATTATTTGTTAAAAATAATGGTATCGCTCCATTTTCTTTGAATTTAACTTTATAATTATTAGTTTTTAATTTTAATCTAATATATTCCTCTAATTCATTTTCATAATTATTATTTGTTGATCTTTCCTCTAATTTAGAAATCCAAGTTGTTTCAATTAGAGCTTTTTTATTAGAAAATGGTAGTATATAAAAGAAATGAACTTTATTTTGTTGATCACAATCAAAGTCCATTAGTGTAAGCGTATTTTCATCAAAAATATCATTTTCTGTTTCAATTTCATATCCACAAAAATGTTGCCATAATTGATCTTGATTTTTTTCAATTTCAGGAACACTATTAAAAATAATTGATTTATTTGTATTAATTTCTTTTTGGCTTTTAAAAAAAAAAATATTCTTATTTTCTTTTAATCTATTTATAATTTTTTTATAAAATAATCCGCTATCAATACTTTGATAAGGATAATTTTTACATTCTAAATCTTTGGTTTTATTAGGAATCTTTATATTGAATTTATCCCAACTTTTTTTTAGACAATCTTCAAAATAATGAGATTTTACTTTCCAAAATGACCATGTTTTGTCTCTTACGTATTCTCCTCTTGGCTCGATAATCGCAAGAGTTTTATTTTTTAACTTATTTTGTAAATCCAAGTGATATGCTAATGATAAACCAGAACATCCACCACCCAAAATGATGTAATCAAAATCTTTCATACATATTTATTTCTTCTAAAATTAAATTATGTTCGTTTTGAAGTTGATGAGTTGATTTTTTTTTTATTAATTGTAATTTTACATAATCTAGTACTGATAAAATTGATTCATAAACTTTTTCAAAAATATTTACATAAATTTTTCCTGACTTTTTATAGTTTTCAAAATTGTTTTTATTTAAAATTTTATACCCAATTTTTCTATACACTCTTCTAGCAATCAATATAGATAATTGAAATTTTATAGGTATTTCTTTTATTGAATAAAAAGAGCTATTATAAAATTGATCTGCAATCATTATTGTATCTTTGATGCTGTTAAAATTTGAAGGTATATAAAACCGGTTTGATTTTGAATCTTCTATCACATCTCTAGAGATATTAGTTAATTGCATGGCAATACCAAGATCTATCGCTCCTTTAAGAGCATATTCTTCTTTAACATTTAAAATTTTAGCCATCATTAATCCTACAGTTCCTGCAACCCGGTAGGAATAAACTAGTAATTCTTTCTTTGAATTAAGTTTTACTTTTTCTTTTAGATCAGATTCAACTCCATCAAATAAATCATAAATAATTTCACTGGAAAAATTGATTTCGTCGATTAAATTCCACATTCCTTTAATAATTGGGTTATTAAAATTTTTTGATTTAAACTCATTTTTAAGATTATCTAGTTTTTCAATTTTTATTTTTAGATCGTTTTCTTCATCAGCAATATTGTCAATAAATCTACAGAAATCATATAAATCAGAGCATTTTTCATAAACTTTTTTTGGTAAGAAAAAACCAGCCCAATAAAAAGATTTTGCATATATTTTGAGATAATTTTTTTTTATCACTTTATTACTTTCTCTAATACTTTTGCTGAAGATAGTACCCCTGGAACTCCTGCCCCTGGGTGGGTTCCTGCTCCTACAAAATACAAACCCTTATAAATTTCAGACTTATTATGAAATCTAAAGTAGGCTGATTGACTAAATTTTGGCTGTATTGAAAATCCTGAACCATATTTTGTATTTAACTCCTTTTCGAAGTAATCTGGCGTTACATAAAATTCTTCAATAATATTATTTTTAAGGTCAGGCATTAAATCTTTTTCCATTTTTTCAAGCACTAGATTTTTTAGTTTTTCCCCTTCTATTTTCCAATCAATACCAGATTGATTATTGGGAACTGGAACCAAAACATAAAAACAATCATTATTCTTTGGAGCCATAGTCTCATCTGTAGCAGTTGGTCTATGCAAATAATAACTTATGTCATTATTTAATTTTTTTTTATTAAAAATATCATTTAAATGTTCTTTGTATTTTTGACCAAATTTTATTGTATGATGTTTGATGTTCTCATATTTTTTTTTAGTGCCAAAATAATATACAAATAAACCCATAGAGTACTGCATACGGCCCATCTTCCATTCGAATAGGTAACTTTTTTTAGTATTTTTAATTAGATTAGAATAAACAGAAGGTGGGTCCGCATTACAAATAAGATTATCAACTTGTATTTCAGTTTCATCATGCAATTTAATACTGACTACTTTGCTTTCCTTGATATTTATATGTTTGACTTCTTTGCCTTTTAAAATTTTTATATTTTCTTCTAGCATTAATTTTTCTAAAGCATTAATAATCTCCCCCGTACCTCCTATTGAATAGTGAATGCCCCATTTTTTTTCTAAATATAAAATCAATCCATAAATCGAAGTAGTAGTGAATGGATTTCCACCTACTAATAAAGGGTGCATACTGAATATACGTCTCAATTTTTCATTTGAAATAAATTTTGAAACTAAATTGTAAACTGATGAGTAGCTTTTCAATTTTAATAAAGATGGAATTTGTTTAAGCATAAAAAATGGACGATCAAATGGAACATCTGATAATTCAGAGAAGCCTTTATCAAATATTTTTTTCGTAAAACTTAATAGTTTTTGATAACCATCAAAGTCAGATTTATTTATTTTAAGAATTTGTTCTTTCATTTTTACTTCATCACCAGAATAATCAAATGTAGTTTTATCTTCAAAAACAAATCGATACCAAGTATCTAAAGATTTTAATTTTATATAATCATTTGGGTTTTTATTAAAAAGTTTAAAAAGTTCTTCTATTAGATATGGAGCAGTGATTACTGTAGGTCCAGCATCGAAGGTAAAACCATTTTTTTTAAATACTCTAGCTCTTCCACCCAAATCATTATGCTTTTCTATCAAAGTAACTTTATGATTTTTAGATTTTAATCTTAGAGCTGCAGCAATACCTCCAAAACCTGAACCTATGACTACTGAATTCATTTAGGTAAGTTTTATATTATTTTTATGAAAAGCAATAATTAAAGTTTAATAAAACTTAAGAATTTATTTTTTTTAGTTCTGATTTAGTTTCTTCAAGATTTTTATTAAATAAGTTATCTAATTTTGATTTATCAACGGAGGTTGTAATTATTTTTTTTACAGATTCTACTGCAATTTTTATAGATGTATCTTTTATCTCTTTAATCGCCGAGTCTTTCATTTGTATAATTTTTGTTTGAGCTAAGTTTTTTTTAATTTCTGCTGTTTTTTGGAATTTATCATTCATTTCAATAACTAATTTTTCAGAATCTTCTTTTGCTTGATCTAAAATTTTTTTTGTTTCGTGTTCTGCAGTATTTAATCTAGTTTGAGCATCGTCTAAAAGTTTTTTTGACTCTGTTCTTAGTTTCTCACTTTCCTCGATCTCATTTTTTATATCTATAATCATTTTACCTAATAAATTATTAACATTTTGAGGAATCTTAAAATAGATTAGGGCAGCAAAAAAAATTACGAAAGAAACAGCTACCCAAAAAGTTGCATCAAATGACATTTGTGTTCTCTTTATTTTTATTTGAAAGACCTTTCACAACAGACAATATGCTATCGTTATTAATTTCTACTCCAATTAATTGTTTAATTAAATCTGAAGATGTATCGAATGCAATTTTGGTAACTTTTTCATCTGATGAATTTTTAAGTTCAATTATTTCTTCCTCAGTGGATTTAATTGCATTTTCAATTTCTTGCTCTAAAGAAACTCTTTTTTTATCAATCTCAGCTATTATTTTTTGCCTTGCATCATTAAAAATATTTTTTGCTTCTAATTTGCTTTCTATAATAATTTTTTCAAATTCTTTTAATTTATTTTCACTTTCTTCTCTTTGTTTTTCTGCAATTTCAATATTCTCTAATATTTGAGATCTTCTAGATTCTAAATTATCACTAATTTTAGGTAAGATAACTTTTGATAAAATTATATAAAGACATAAAAAAGTTATAACGAGCCATACAATTTGTGAAACCCAAAATTCTGGGTTTAATTGGGGCATGCCTCCAGTTTCTTCAGCACTTTGGGCCAATCCAAATAACCCAAAAAAGAAAAAAAATTTATAAAAAATTATTTTTTTAAACATTAATTAAAATGCAAATAAAATAATAAGTGCAACAACTAGACCAAATAATCCCGTTGCTTCTGCTAATGCAAATCCTAATAATAGGTTAGGGAATTGCTTTTGAGCCGCGGATGGGTTTCTCATTGCTCCTGAAAGGTAATTACCAAAGATAATTCCTATTCCTACTCCTGCACCAGCTAGCGCAATTGCCGCTAGTCCAGCTCCAATCATTTTTGCTGCTTCTAGTTCCATTATGTCCTCCTTTATTTAATTAATGGTGTAAATTTAATGCATCGTTTAAATAGATGCATGTTAAAATTGCAAAAACATATGCTTGAAGAAAAGCAACTAATATCTCCAAACCAGTTAATGCAACTGAAAAACTTAGTGGAAGCCATCCACCTACAATTCCTAGACTAACTACAAATCCGCCAAAAACTTTCATCATTGTATGACCGGCCATCATGTTTGCAAATAGTCTTACAGATAAACTTATTGGTCTACTTAAATAAGATATAATTTCAATAACTACAATTAATGGAAGCAACACAATTGGCACTCCACTAGGTACAAAAAGTTTTAAGTAACCAAATCCGTGTTTTATAAACCCAATTATAGTAACTCCAATAAAAATAAAAGCTGCAAGAACAAAAGTTACGATAATATGACTCGTAACAGTAAATGAGTAAGGTATCATACCAAACATGTTGCAAAACAATACAAACATAAATAAAGAGAATATAAATGAAAAGTAAGGTTTAGCTTTTGTACCAGCTGTATCGCTAATCATTTTTGATACGAATGAGTAGCTAAGTTCTGCCAAAAGCTGTAATTTATCTGGAATTATTGATTTTTTTTTTGCTCCTAGATTAAAAATAATTAAAATTGAAAGAACGCTTATAACCATAAATAGGCTGGCGTTAGTAAATGAAATATCTACTTCCCCTAATTTGACTTCAGGACCAATTCTATAAACATTGAACTGGTACATTGGATTTGCTGCCATTTTTTTTATTCTATTTTTGCATTTTTTTAGCTGATTTGATTACATTCATTATCCCGGCAACCACACCAACGAAAAAAAATATTAAAATTAACCATGGCTTAGTACCAAACCAATTGTCTAAAATAAACCCAATAATTGTCCCAACAGCAACAGCTGATACTAATTCAGTACTCATTTTAAAAGCTTGACCTATATTGCTGTTTGACTCACTGTTTTTTGGGCTTTCTTTTAAATTGGCCTTATTTTTTGCAATTTTAAGGCGAGTTTTCAATTCATCTTCTGGCATTATTGTTTGATGTTAAGCAACCATGCTTTCTGCTTTTTGTAGATCAACAGCAACAAGCTGACTTATGCCTTTTTCTGGCATAGTTACACCGTATAGTCGGTCCATCTTTGACATGGTTAGAGCATGGTGGGTAACAATTATAAATCTGGTGGAAGTTATTTTGGTCAATTCTGTTAGTAGATTGCAAAATCTAGTTACGTTTGCATCATCTAAAGGAGCATCTACTTCATCTAAAACACAAATTGGAGATGGATTAGTTAAAAATACTGCAAATATTAAAGATAATGCTGTCAAAGCCTGTTCACCACCTGATAACAAAGTTATAGATTGAAGTCTTTTTCCCGGTGGACTAACCAACATTTCTAGTCCGGCATCCAATGGATCCTCTGAGTCAACTAATTCTAATTTAGCGTTTCCTCCATTAAATAGTTTTGTGTAAACTTCATTAAATTTTCTATTCACTTTTTCAAAAGCATCTAGCAATCTTTCCCGTCCTCTTTGATTGAGTTCAGTGATGCTTTCTTTAAGTTTGATAATTGCAGTAACAAGGTCTTGTCTATCTTTTTCCATTTTTTTAATTTCTATTTCATATTTTGAAGTTTCCTCATCTGCTCTTAGATTTACAGAGCCTAACTTTTCTCTTTCTCTTTTTTTTGCATCTAAAAGCTCTTCCTGAGAAACTGTATCTGGAAATTCTACTTCCTTGTCTAAATTAGAAAATTCTAATAATTTGTCTTCTTTTAAATTTAATTCAGAAAATACTCTTTCTAGTAAATCGTTCCTTCTTTTCTTTAAGCCGTCAATTGTAGCCCCTGAACTTGCTTTTCGTTCTCTAATTTCAATTGAGTTTTCTTTAGTTTGATTTAGTTCATTCCTTAAATTTATTATTTTTCCATCAATTTCATTTATTAATATTTCATTTTCATTTTTTTCTTTTTCTGAAATTCTTAAACTTTCTGTTATTTGACCCTTTTTCTCAGCTTGGATTTGTGGCTGTTTTTCTAAAATAATTAATTTTTTATTTTGTTTTTCTTTTCTATTAATTAATTCATTTACCATTTTTTCAGAATTAGTAAGTAAGTTTCTCCAGCTTTCTATTTCCTTTTCAATTCTTTGTATTCTTTCATTTCTTTTAATAGTTTCTTTTTTAAGGTTTTGGTTATTGCTATAAATATCTGCATATTTCTCTTGTAGTTTTTTTATTAGCTCATTTGAACTATTTAAAATATCTATTTTGTTACCTTCCTCAGTCTCTTTAATTTTAAGATTTAAATAAGATAGATTTAGTTTACATTCGTCTAAAATATTTAAAGCTTCTGGAATATTATTTTCATTTAATAAAGATTTAACAGACTCAATTTGTTTTTGTATATTTTCTATAACCTCAATATTTTTTTTTAAACTTTCTGAACTAAATGTTTCTAGTATTTGATCTACTTTATCTTGTTCTTTTTTAAGATTATTTTTTGCAACTTCTAAATCTTGATCAGATATTTTTTGTGTTTCATGATATTTTGAATCTGTTTCAATAAGGTCCGTTTTTTCCTCTTTAAGTCTTTTTTCATTAGAATTCGCATCAATTACTATGCTTTTTTCTCTATCAATATCTTCATCAATTAACTTTAGAGTATTTTTGATAGACTCTATTTCTTCTTTAATTCTCTCGCTTTCTTCATCTAAACCTTTTAATTCGAGGTTTAACCTTTGAATTCTTGAGAGGTTTTCAATATTTTTCTCTCTTATTGGAGTTACCTTATCGTTTTCGTATTTAATTTTTTTTTCTAGATGATCAAACTTTTCATTAAAATCTTTTACTTGCGCATCTGCTTCTGTATTAATCTCATTTTCTAATTTTATTTCGTGATCAATTTCTTTCATTTTTAAATAATACAATCCAGCTTCTACTTTTCTTATTTCTTCAGAAATTATTTTATATTTGGCAGCTTCTACAGCTTGCTTTTGGAGATTTGCCAATTGTTTTTCTTGTTGTCTTCTTAACTCATCTGCTCTTTTTAAATTATTTTCAGCAGCCGAAAGCCTTAGTTCAGCTTCATGTCTTCTAACATGCAGGCCAGCAATTCCAGCGGCCTCTTCTAGTATTGCTCTTCTATCGCCAGGTTTTGCAGTGACTAGCGCACCTATTCTACCTTGGCTTATTAACGATGGAGAATGCGCTCCAGTTGAGAGATCAGCAAAAAACATTTGTGCATCCTTTGCTCTTACCTCTTTATTGTTAATATAAAATTTAGATCCTTTATCTTTTTCAATTTTCCTTCTTATTTCAATTTCATCAAGTTCATTATATTGTAAAGGCCCATCCTTATTTGTATTGGCAAGACTAATCGAGACTTCTGCTATATTCTTTGAAGGTTTATTAGAGGTTCCAGAGAATATCACATCCTCCATGCCAGATCCTCTCATACTTTTTGCTGAAGTTTCTCCCATACACCATCTAAGAGACTCGACAATATTTGATTTACCACATCCATTGGGCCCAACAATACCTGTTAAACCTTCTTCTATTAGAAAGTTTGTTTTTTCAGCAAATGACTTAAAGCCATTAAGTTGGATTTTTTTAAACTCCATCAATCAACTTATATCAGTTTTTCAATATATTTTTTCAACTTTTTATAGTCTGACGGATTTTCGAACTTTTCTTCGTTAATTATTAATGTAGGGGTTGCATTAACTTTATATTTTTTTACACCTTCGATTCGGTCTTCTAATATGTGATCTTCTATACTTTTGTCAGCAATGCATTTTTCAAAATCTAAATTAAGTTGCTGTTTTTCTAAAACTTTTTTTAGATTATTGTTTGCTTCTTCAATCGAACTTCCTTTGACCCATTCATTTTGTTTTGAGTATAAGAAATGTAGTATTTCAGATTTTCCATCGTTTTTGCAATGTGCAATTTTCGAGGCATTGAATGCAGCTAGATCTAATGGAAAGTTTCTAAATTCTATATAAATTAAACCTTTGTCAATAAAATCTGCTTTTAAATTAGGATAAACGTTTTTATGAAAGTTTGCACAGTGACTGCATGTCAAAGATTCAAATACAACTAATTTTATTTTTGCATTTAAATTTCCTTCAATAATTGATTTTACTTCTGCCTTAGAAAAACTTGATAGCGTAAAGAAAGCGAATACTAAAATTAATAATTTTTTCATTTTTTTTTGTAAATTCTACTTAGTTCTAAAAGTGAATTTTTAATTTTTTCATTTTTTATATTAATTATCTTATTTATATGTTTATTTTTTGTCGCATTTATAATTCTTTTTCTTTGATCTTTTGCCTCTTCCCCTTCAAAAGTATTTAATTTAATTTTTTGGACAACTTCGTAGCCAAAATATGCATTTAACTTTTTAATTATAGTATTTTTAGAATATTCTACCTCAACTTCAGATCCTCTTTTAACCATAACGTTCAAGCAACTTTGATTAATTTTATTTCCACTTTTAAATGATTTTGGATAACAAATTTTAAACAATTCTTTACCGACAATGTATTTCCAATTATCCAGAGTCTGATTATAGATTTGACCCTTTTTATTTAATATTCTTCGTGCCTCTTTTGGCAAGGTATCCTTGAATGATCTTAAACCTTGAATGGTATTAATCTTCTGCTTAGTATTAGTTTTAAAATTCATATGAACAATCATAACATATCAAGAAAAATTCTTAAGTGGTACGATAATAATAAAAGATCTTTACCTTGGAGAAAAAGGGTATCTAAAATTAAAAAAGAGTATTTTACTCTTGTAAGTGAATTTATGCTTCAACAAACACAGGTGAAAACTGTTATTCCTTATTTTAAAAATTTTATCAGAGTAATTCCTGACTTAAATAGTTTAGCGAAAGTTAAAGATAAAAAACTTATGAAATGCTGGGAGGGTTTAGGTTATTATTCTAGAGCAAGAAATTTAAAAAAAACCGCAATAGCTATTATTAAAAATTTCAATGGTAAATTACCTAATACAGTTGAGGATTTAAAATCTCTACCAGGTATTGGAAACTATACATCAAGTGCAATCATGGCTATTGCATTCAATAAAAAAATTATTCCAATGGATGGAAATGTTGAAAGAGTTTTAAAAAGAGTTCTTTTTTTAAAAAAAGACTTTGAAATATCAAAAGAAAATTTGATTAAAAAAAAATCTTTTTTTGGAAAATCTCATAGAGCAAGCGACTATGCACAGGCAATAATGGAAATCGGAGCCCTTGTTTGCAAACCTTTAAATCCAGAGTGTAAAGAGTGTCCAATTTCGAAAGAATGTTTATCTTATAAAAATAATAATTTTGAAATTAATTCAATTCTTAAATTCAATAAAATTAAATATTTTGAAGTAAAAATTTTTCAAAATAAGTCTAAAAAATTTTATTTGGTAAAGAATAGTAAATTTAATTTTTTAAAAAATATGCCTATATTTCCAATGAAAGAAATATCAATCAATGATTACAAAAAATGTGTAGGAAAAAAAATTAATTTGAAGATGTCAAATATGAATATGTTTTTAGTCTTAAAAAAAATTGATACTATATATAAACTAAAAAATGGATTTTTTTTAGAAGCTAATAAATTTAATAATTTAGCCTTACCATCGTTTACAAAAAAAATTTTTAGCTTGGTAAAACTATAGATGAAGAAAATTTTAATAATTGGTGCTGGAATTTCAGGGCTTTATCTTGCAAATATAATTAATAAGCACTCTGAATTTGATTATAAAATAATTGAAAAAAGAGAATATTTAGATTTTACCGAAGGATACGGAATTCAATTATCTAACAATAGCATTAAACTGCTTAATAAAATTGGTTTTAAAAATCTATCTGCCTCAGAGCTCAACTTTCCATCAAAAGTAATTTTTTTTCAGGCAAATAATCCAAATAAAGTTTGTGAGATTAATCTGGGTCAATTTAATGATGATCAAAATAGATATAGTACCCTAAAAAGATCTACTCTTTTAGATTTTTTATATAAAAACATTCCAAAAGAAAAAATTAGATTTGGATCATCAATAATAAAATATGATCATCTGAATAATTGTATACATTTATCAGATAATACTGAGGAGAAATTCGATTATTTAATAATTGCCGATGGTGTTTTTTCTCAATCAAAATCATTAGTTTCAACAGATAACATACGGCCAAAATTCAATAATAGTATTGCCCTGAGAGCTAAAATTAATGGGTATGAAACTAAAAATATTTCAATTTTTATGGGTCCCAATTTTCATTACGTTATCTACCCAGTAAATCAAAATAATGAGTATAACTTCGTTGCAATTATTAAAAAAGAAATAAATCAAATAGATTTAAATAATAATCAAATTTTTAAATCTGAAAAATTTATAAGTTCTTTAATTAATGATTTAAAAAAAAATTCAGTAAATAAATTTAATAATTTAACTGATATTAAAGTTTTTCCAGTCTTTGTTAGCACTAGTTTTTCACAAATAAATCAAAATAATATTTATTTGTCAGGAGATGCTTTATTTGCCTTTTCACCATCCTTTGCACAAGGCGCATCCCAAAGTATAGAGACTGCGAATGATATATTTGAATGTTTATGTACAGGCAATAGCAATTTATATAAAAAAAGAATTGATAAAATCTCTACAGTAAATTTAAGATCAAAAATAAACCATTTTGCTTTTCAACTATCCAGTCCAGTGATTATTTTTTTTAGAAATTTAATTTTAAGATACTTGTCAAAAAATAAAAAATTTCTTGAAAATTATTTAGGAAAAATTTATAGGAATTAATTATTTGGTCTTAATCTTTGTCTTAATTCATCGATTGATTTTAGCGCATTTCCAGATTGATAGTACCAAAAAGTCCATCCGTTACAACTTTCTGCACCTATAATTTTAGCCGCAACTTTATGAATAGATCCTTCGGACTGTTGATATTTTATGCTGCCATCGACCATTATTTTTGCATGAACTTTTTTCTTTTGATCATAAATTTCTGTACCTGGTTTTATTAAACCTAGCTCAACTAAAGAGCCAAATGGAACTCTGGGTTTGGATCTATTATTTTGAAGTGTGTCAAGATATTCATCTTCTATAACTGTTGTATTATTTACTCTTTTAACAGCTGCATCAAAATAATTTTTTTCTTTTTCAATACCATAATAATTTCTGCCAAGTTTTTTTGATACTACAGCCGTTGTTCCTGATCCTAAAAAAGGATCTAAAATAAAGTCATTTTTATTTGATGAAGATAAAATTATTCTATGCAACAAAGATTCAGGTTTTTGAGTTGAATGTAGCTTGATACCTTTGTTTTTTAATCTTTCTTTTCCATTACAAATAGGAAGGCTCCATGTTGAACGCATTTGAAGATCATCATTTAAACATTTTAGAGATTGATAATTAAATGTATATTTCGAGCCTTCAGTTTTTGAAGCCCAGATTAATGTTTCATGAGCATTGGTAAATCTTGTTCCTTTAAAGTTTGGCATAGGGTTATTTTTATTCCAAACCACATCATTCAGTATCCAAAAACCCAAATCTTGAATTTTAGATCCAACTCTAAAAATGTTATGATAACTTCCAATAACCCATATAGTTCCATTTTTTTTTAAAATTCTTTTACATTCGATTAGCCATTTATTGGTGAATTCATCATAGCTTTTGAAATTCTCAAACCGATCCCATTTATCATCAACAGCTTTTACTTTTGATCTGTCGGGTCTTATTAATTCTTTTTTAAGTTGAAGATTGTAAGGAGGATCTGCGAAAATTAAATCGAAAGTCTCATTTGGAATTTTTTTTAGCTCTTTTAAACTATCACCATGAATAATTTTATTTTTTAAATTTTGAATATGCATTTTGTAATGAATGAGTAGACTCCAGATGAGAGACTACGTCAACCTGTGATTGAATTAAATTGAATCTTCTTGTGATTAAATTTTTTTAAGACTCAATATATTGTGTATCGGTTTAAAATTTTTTCTATGAAATTTAGTAATCCCATATCTTTTTAATGCATTTAAATGGGTTTTAGTTCCATAACCAGAATTAAGATCCCAATTATATTTTTTATATTTTTCAGATAATTTTCTTATTAACTTATCCCTAGAAACTTTTGCAATAATTGATGCTGCTGATATTTCTTTTATTTTTTGATCACCTTTTATTATAGTTCTTATTTGATGATTTTTTATTTTTGGAGATTTATTTCCATCAACTAGAATTAAATTTGGTTTTATTTTTAGTTTCTTTATTGCTCTTTTCATAGCAAGCAAGCTTGCATTTAAAATATTAATTTTTTCTATTTCTTTTAAAGATGCAGAGCCTATAGACCAAATAGAATTTTTTTTGATATATTTTGCTAAAATCTCTCTTTGATTTTTATTTAGTTTTTTGGAGTCTTTGATTTTACTTTTTTTAATATTTTTATTTAAAATTACAGCGGCTGCATAAACTGGCCCAATTAAACTTCCTCTTCCAACCTCATCAACTCCTGCTATTATTTTCATCTAATTCAAAATAAAATGGTAAATTAGAATTCCTAATAATAGGCCCTTAAAAAAAGAAATCCAGATTATACCATAATCTGAAATATTTAATTTTTTTTTCCACCATAAAATATATTTTTTATGTAATTCAAACATTTTCTAAATTAAGATATTCAGTTCATCTATTTTTTTTCTTATTTCTTTTAAGTCACTCCATGAATATTTTTTCTGCTCAGGTTGTCTTAAAAGATATGCGGGATGAAATGTTATCATTGTTAAATAGTTTTTATTATTAACAATTAGATTTTTCCAATTTCCCCTATCTTTAGTGATTTTTATTTTTGTTCCAAATAAAGCCTCCATAGCAGTGCTTCCCATTAAAATAAGTATTTTAGGATTTATAATTGAAATATGTTTTCTCAAATATTCGGAATACCTTTCAATTTCACCTGGTTCAGGCTTTCTATTATTTGGAGGTCTGTAATTTACTACATTAGTAATATAAATTTTTTCTCTATTAATATTTATTGCTAACAGCATTTTATTTAACAGATTACCAGCATCACCCACAAATGGTTTTCCTAAATCATCTTCTTTTTGACCTGGACCTTCTCCAACAATCATAATTTTACTATTTATATCTCCATCGCTAAAAACAATTTGTTTTGCAGAAGATTTTAGTTCACAATTTTCTATATTTTGAATTTCAAGTTTAAGATTTTCTAACAACTCCTTTTTTTCTTCTAGCGGTGGTTTAGTTTTAATTCTATTTATGGGCTTTTCACTAAATATAAATTCAATATCAGTAGAATTTAAATCTTCTAGTTTTATTATGGCGTTTTGATTTTTCTTATCTAAAATCATAAATTAAAAAAATGTTTTATAAATTTATATTTATATTGTTGTTGTTTTTAAATCAAACAAACGTCTTTGGAAAAGTATCTGATAAAAAAGATTTCAACCAGAAGTACTTATCAAATTATTTTTCAGCATTATTATCATACGATAATCAAGAAAATGAAAAAGCTTTACAATATTTTGAAGAATCAAAAGATTTAATTAATAGTCATGAATCATTTTTAAAAGAATATGTCTTTGCCCTAGTTTTAGATGGGCAAATAGAAAAAGCTATTAGTAAAATTAAATTTTCAAAAAACTTAAATAGTGCAAGTTTTTTTGAGGCAAAACTTTTATTAGCCCTCGATCTAATCAAAAAAAATAAATTTAAAAAAGCTGTTAACGCTATAAACAAAATAGATCTAAACGATGAAAAAAATACCTATGAATTTATAATTTTTAAAACTTTAGCAAGTTATAATCAATTGTTTATAGATAAAAAAATTCCTTACAAAAATAATGAATTTGGAAAACTTAGTCTAATAACAAATGCTTTTCAAAACTGTTATTTAGGTTCAGCTAGCTCAGTATCTCATTTTTTAGAAATAATTAACTCAAGTGAAGGTGATTATTCAAGATACTTATTTTTTTATTTAGCAAACATAATTGAGTATCAAGATCTTAAAACTGCAAAAGAAATATCAAATACAATAGAGAGTTTTTCAAGCAGTTTATTAATTGCGCAAGCAAAAAATTGGATTGAAGAAAATAATTATGAAAAATTTAATAAATATTTTTCATGTCAAAATGAAAAAGATATTTTGGGAGAATTTTTTTTCTTAATTGCAAATTTATATTCTTCACAACAACAATTTGAAAAATCAAACTTTTATTTAAATATATCTTATTTTCTAAATCCTAAATTTTACTTTAATCTATCTTTATTAGCTGAAAATTATTTTGATGGTGAAAATTTTGATTTAACAAAAAAAATTTTAAATAAGTTTGATAAGCAGGATCAAATATATGATTGGTATAAAATAAAAAAAATTGGTCAAATTCTAGCAGATCAAAATAGCGAGAAAGAGTCACAAGAATATATTCAAAAAAATTATGAAAGAATTCAAAATCCATCTATAAAAATTATTTATGATCTAGCAAATATTTACAAAAATTTTGAGCAATACGAAGCGGCCATAGAATTATATTCTAGGGTTTTAGATAAGGTTAATGATAACTCTTCAACGTACGCAGACGTTTTGTACAGAAGGGGAGGTAGTTTTGAAAGATTAGGAAAATATGAAGAGGCCGATAAAGATTTACTCAGATCTTTAAAAATAAGATCGGACGATCCGTATACCTTAAATTATCTTGCTTATAGTTGGCTGGAGAGA
>Ga0066377_10000026_pt1 | contig 36901 bp, 69 predicted proteins | sample Knorr_S23_td_Sur_FD_70946 | JGI IMG/M metagenome (GOLD analysis project Ga0066377, IMG submission 70946) | Marine microbial communities from Southern Atlantic Ocean transect - Knorr_S23_td_SurfaceB_ad_5m_LV_B | ecosystem: Environmental > Aquatic > Marine > Oceanic | place: Southern Atlantic...
TCTATCATAAGCCTTTGACACTTATCTTTAGAAAAGTTTACAAAGGGTGTATACTTCTCGATTTTTCTTTTGTTATCAGGCCAAATAATGGTATCTGATATCTTAGAATCTTCTCGTTGTACAAACCCAAGTATGGAATTTAGAATCACCACTGTTTCCAGCGTAATATCTTCTTGCATCCACATTTGTACGATCATTGGTTGTTGACCATCTACACTTGTGAATAGATTATCAAACTTAACACCAATATTAATATCGATTATTTTATTTATATCAATTGAAAACACTCTATGAATACTTTCTTTGATTTTTTTATATGTTGCATAGTAGCTTTCTGCCTCACTATCCATCATATCTCCTACGTATTTCTGTTCATTAATAAACTGAGATACATAAAATTCTTTTAAACTTCCATTATACTTCTTTGCTAGCTTAGCAAAAAAATATTTATCTTTCCGATTTAAGAAAGATTTTGGTGTTACATTTGTTTTATAATTATACTTTATTGCATCATAACTACCTTCGAAATGTAGCTTTAATGCGTTATATAATTTATAAGATTCAAATGGATCATTCATATTGGTAGTTTATTTCCTTTCTTAACTCTAATTAAGTTTAAGCCAGATGCTTCTGCTTCTATCTTTTCTTTTAAAGAATCAGTTAATAGCTTTTTAAGATTACTATAATCCATTCCTCTTTTTTCTATGATAAAAGTAGCTGCATCAATATAGCTTAAGTTTCCTTTCGCGACTAATTGTTCAACTGCTGTCGAAAATCTTTTTCTAGTCATAATTTTAACATCTAAATCTACACTCATAATACTCTAAGTAATATACAATCGACATTAATTCTACCATTTGGTACACTAACTTTAGTTGTTAATGTGTCCCATACTTGTTTATCGATTTGTTTAATAGTTCTATTTAAAATGAGTGGTAGTATTTCATCTGGCTTTCTAAGCGTAGCTGATCTACTTGATTCACATATGTTTTTAATGGTAGTACCACTTACCTCAAACCCCTTTGTTGAGTTTGTTTTATACTGTATAAGTTTTCTTGTTTTAGTATTATATACAAACAACAACTCTTTTCCAGGAATCATTACAGGATTAATAGACATTAGTTTAGCGTCAATATCTTCAACCTTGTATTTAAGATTCTTAACTTGAACATCAGAGGCTTTTGGCTTCTTCGTTCTTGGAACTCTTGCTGCTTTTGCAGCTGCTTTAAGCTTATCTAAATCTTCAAATACTGTGTCCATCACAGCAATCATTTTCTTTAGATTAGCTTTAGATACGTGAGAATATGCTTCTACTGATTGATCACATGTTTTATTATATGCGTCAACTATTGGTTGATATTCTAACATAACTTGATCTCTAAACATATTAAGCACTGCACCTTTTAATTGATACTGCTTAAATAGTTTATATACATCAATCTTTTGCTTGAAATCGCCATCCATCCAACCATCAACAATAGCATCCCAATCTCCATATATGGTATCTACCATTTTTTGTCTCATTCTTTCCTGAATGGTTGGTGGTTTAGGCTTAGATGATTGTTCTTCTTTGATTTCTTTTACGATTGTTTTGGCATAAGCAAGTTTTTCTTTATAATCTTGCTCAATTCTACTGAGTTCGCTTTCATTATATTCGTAACCTCTATAGAAAAGTTTGACACTTTTACCAATTGAGCCAACTAATTCCCAATCTTTTAATTTTTTTAAAGCTTGAACTTCTTTTTTATTATATCCGAGTTGATCTTGAGCATATTGTAAGATAGTTGGAATATAATCTTTAGAATTATAATAGTAATTATACCAATGAGCTGCTTTAGTCCATTTACTACTACGATTTTCTGTAGTTAATTCACCTGATGCAAAAATCGGTTCTGCACCCATATACTTGTCATCGAGTGTAACTCTCTGCTTTCTTAATTTCGTTCTTACTTTATTTTCTGCCATATATTACTCCTAAAAATATTGTGCAACATAAGCCACCCACAATGGTAGTGTGACTATTATTGTAATCTTTATAATATTATCATTTATAAATTTTTCCATAATTTTCCTATTATACCATACTTTTTATTCGATGTAAACAGGCATGGCGCATTTTTGATATGATAAGGAGTAGTGTGCGCCATGCCTGCACATCAAGACTCTGATGAATCAAAGCCTTCGTAATCTTTTACTCCTAATACAAAATTCTCTGCAGCAGATTCTGCATAAGCTTCTGAGTGCGACGGATACCATTCAATACTCAATGATTTACCATTAGATAGCATTCTAATACCATAATAGTTTTCATCAAGTTCTACTGTCTTAAGTACCTCTGCAGATCTGTTCGAATATTCTCCTGAACCACTATATTCAGATAGCAATACATAATTTGTTTTAGCCATTATGTGTTATCTCCATCTCTATTTTTTACTTTATCTTTGTCGAACAAAGATTGTCCTTTTTGTTGTGCTACCATCTCTGCAGATGCGATTGCGAAAAATCCTGCAAATGTTAGTAGTACAAATCCTCCAATAAAACCAATTGTTGTTTCCATAATTATCTCCCTATGTGTTTTACATCTTTTTGTGGAATTACTTGGTATGCACCTTTATTGTATGCAGGTGCAACTGTAAAGTTTTTTGATGCTTCAGCTTTCCATGATTCATCCTTTTCTGGAGTATATGTGCTACTGATTGGCATCGATGGATATTTCTCTCTATGATCTTCCATCTGTTGTTGAGCAAATGTTTTTGGTTGTGCTGTCATAGGCACAAATTTAGGTTTGCTCTTCCTAACTGACATTGATGTGGTCTTACGTTTTCTGCCACATGGCGAATATCTTAAACTTCCTGAATAAAAACTTGTCATTCCCATTATGTATTCCTCACATAGTGTTCTAGTAATTCATTACCTTCTAGTATTCTTCCAAAAGTACGAAGCACTTTACCATTTTGTTTTCTTACAATATAACCACAATTATATTCGATATCGGTAACACTTCCGTTCTCGGTATCTTCAGGGTGGTCATCATAATACATACTACTAAATGAATGTATATGTATTGACTTAGTTTTCATTGACCACTCTTCAGCTTCTAATAATAATCTTTGCCTTTCTACTGTATCGTCGTACTGTGTCATACTAATCCCAATTATCTTGATCCTTCATAGAATTATATGTTTCCATGTATGATGTACCTGCAAGATAGTCTTGTGTTTGCTTTTCTGTATAGTACATATTTTCTTCTTTGAAACAATCTAAATTTCCTGGAGATTGATGTCCAGCTTTCTTAACTGATGCAGTTAGTTTATTGTAATAATCTTTTGGTTTACTATAAACATTCTTGACTGCTTGCTTGAACTCTTGTTCAGCATCGTATTTTGCTTTTTCTTCTAACAAAACTTTTTTGATATCTTCAAAATTCATAATTTACTCCTTTATAATGGTATATTATACCACAACTAAAACTATTTGTAAACAGTTTTTTAACTATTTTACCCAAACGTGATGATATTTTTCAGGAAGGTCATCACACGTATACTTGTCTGATTCGACATAGTTTATTACCTTCACGCATTCTCCAGTAGAGTGACTTATTTGAACTTCAGGGAGATTCAATGAGTACATCAAAGCACCAACAAATAGAAGTCCTGCAAATAATCCTCCACCAATAGCAAATACTTTATCTGTCATAATACTTTCCTATTACCAATAGTTCCGAATGGTTGTTCTACAATCTCTGTTACAGAACATCTATTATCATGAGCAATTTGCTCATCAGTAGCTTGTTTTTGAGCTTGAAAAATGGCTTCTTTGTCATTCTCAGCAAAAACATACTTTTCTAAAGTTACTACATATCTTTTCATTAGTGAAACATCTCCTTTTTACCGTTAACCATTAAATGAGTAACGTGCATATTACCAATTGGATTTAAAAATCCATAATCTTCTAATTTATTACACATGGAATCCCAATCGTCTCCATCTTTTGAGAGAGCTAAGTTTTCTAATTCTTTAGGAACAGGAATTATTAAAATTGCTTCCTCTCTTATAACGCCATCATAACAAGGATGACCATGTATTTCAACAGCAGCTGATTTTCTATCAACTGCTGGTTTGCAATCCATTTGGATTCTCATTACGCAACCACCTTAATCATACCAAGTGGAACGTTCCAAATCATATCGCCAACTTCAACCTTAGCTTTTGATCTGTTAATCTTAAGAATCTTGCCAGGTTCTTTAACCTTAGGACTATCAACTTCAACAACCGCACCAACAAAAAGACTTGATTTTGACTTAGCATTCTCAAAATCTTTTAATTGTTTATGTTTGATCTTAACAAGCTCCCAAAGCTCGTGACACTCTTCGATTGAAGATAGTGAATTCACTGCGTTAATAACTGACTTTTTCATAATTTACTCCTTTTATCAATTTACTGGTCTATTATACTAAGTGGGCAGAATATGTACATGCTTTTTTTAAAAAAAAGTACATAAATTTTATACATATTTTTTATATAAAACATCGTTTATATAACTTCTCTTCCAATGCATTAGCTTGTTTTTCCCATGGTTGATGTTCGTATACACATTTCTCATAGTTACGTTTTTTCCATAAATTACCATCTAATTCTTTACGTAAGAACTGTTTTGCGTGTACCATCTCATGAGCTAATGTTTGCATTTGATCTTCAAATGGAATAGTACGATTAATTTGTATATCAACATCATATACATCGCCTATACAATAACCCCACGCGTCATCTTCCATTACACTTTTAAAACGTATAGTAATTTCTCTGTTTCGAAGACGATGTATATTTAGTTCTTTACATAAATTAATTACGTATAATAATACTCTATCTTTATCTTTGATATGAGATGGAATGTTAATATCTAACAATTAAAAATTTCCTTCTTTTCTACTTACAACTTGTATACAATTGACACCATTAGATTTCCACATATCTACGACTTTATTTCTATCATCGTACACAATATCTGGATCTTGACCTAAAATATCATCTTGTCTTAAAAATTCTAATATATCTCTTTTGAATATTTCGTCTGGCCTATAATCACCAGGTCCTCTCATAAAAAGAATTGGATTATCGATACCTATCCAATTTCTTATTTGATCAATAGTAATATCTCTTTCGGTATTATTTCTAGCTGAAACAAACATTACTGTATCACCTTCTGCAACATGCATTTTTGCTAATTCACAAACATGTTCTATAGGTGTATCATTTACAGTTTCAGCTTTAAATGAATCCCAATCATTATTACCATTTGACACAAAGTGTCTTCGATGATTACAATCGGCTATTGTACCATCGATATCAAATACTACGTTTTTTATTCTATCCTTAATCATGTACCCATTATACCAAACTCTGGGAGCTTTGTACATGCTTTTTTTCACTTTTTTTAGATTTTTTTGTTATAAGTATATAACTTTTTGTTATAAGGAAGGGAGAGTTATTAGTCCAACAGAATCCATAACCTCTATGTTATTAATAACGGCAATCGTAGTAAGAATGTTAGGAAATATTAGATCATCAGTATTATCACCCGCAAGATGCCATAATAAACCACCAACAGTTAATTTAAGAGCAACTAATTCTCCAAGTGCAGGTCTTTCTCCTAATATAGGATTAGTTTCATATACTCTTGGATGTTTTAAGCCTCTATAAGTTGTATATACGTCAAGAGAATTAACTACGATAAAATATGTTTTAACTCTTTTTTCATCAAACTGTGAGAATCGTAACTCGCTCAGATTTGCCTTTGACTTGTATGTTATCGACTTGAGTATAGCTTCGTTCCGAACTTGCTCTAGCAGTGAATTGTGATAGCAGCACTCGTACCCCATCGTAATTGCGAGTTTGGCCTTCGAGTCTAGCTGCGAGATTAACGGCATCTCCAATGACGGAATAGTCAAATCGAGATTCTGATCCCATGTTTCCGACGATGCAATCCCCGGTATTAATACCAATACCAACATCAATACGGGGTAAACCTTGTTCTTCCAATTCTGCAATAAGTTCATCTGCTGCTTCTACTATTTCAATAGCAGTTTTAACTGCCATATCTGCGTGATTTTCGCATGGTAAAGGTGCGTTCCAGAATGCCATAATGCAGTCACCCATATACTTATCAATTGTTCCACCATTTGAAAGTATAATTTTTGTCATACGGTCTAAGTAATTATTTATAAGTTTTACTAAACCCTCTGGATCATTATTGTTTTTATAATGCTCTGATATTGGTGTAAATCCAACAATATCCATAAACAAGAAAGACATTGTTTTTCTTTCTCCTCCAAGCTTTAAAAGAGAAGGATCTTTTTGTAATAACATAACTTGACGTGGATCGAGATATGTTTCAAATTGTTTCTTAATTTGTTGTCTTAGTACAAATTGCTTATAGAAGTTATTAAAGCTTGTTGAAGTGAATAAAAGTATATATAATATAAGTGGATAACTTAGGTCGGAGAGGATCCTTAATTCAGACCATAACCACCACGTACCAAACCCACTTCCTAATAAAATACTAAGGAATACTATAGATGATGTCAAGATTGATGTATAATAAGCAGTCAGAATTATTATTGAACCCAACAAAAACATTAAACCAAACTCCAGAGCCTCTGACCAAATCGGACGAGATATCGATATTTCATCCATTATTGACTGGATGGACGCAGCTTGAATATGATGAGATGATCGCAGACCAGCAGGTGTTGGTATTTGAGCAGACAATCCCTTCGCGGTTAACCCAATTAGAACTGTTTGACCCTGAAGATCTGGAATAGGTTCTCCATATTCTAATTCAATAAATTTATAATTTGGATTAATCCACATAGAACCATTACTATCTGATTTAATTCTAAATGGTCGTAATATAATTTCTTCGATTCCTGCATCTTGTATTTTAACTGTGTATGATGGTTTTTCGTTTAAAACTCGAATAGTTTCTAATGCAAACGAAGGATATAACTGATCATTTATTTGCGATATAAGTGGTATACGTCTTACTAATCCATCAACTTCAGGCATAGCATTTGTAAGTCCATGACCCCATGCTCCTTCTTCGATTTGTGGAATATTAGTGACTAATCCTTCGTATTTTATAACCCAATCTAATGGATCACCTGTACCAAATATAGCTGTACCGACATAAGGTGCTTGAGAACTTCTACCTTGAGAATCTGCATCTTGTGCCAATATAATACCATTATCTTTTACCCATGATGCAAATACTTCGTCTCCTCCGAATCTATCGTTCTCTGGAAACATAATCGTGAATCCAATATAACCTGCACCAGCGTTTCTTAGATCTGATATCATTTGTGCATATTGGTGTCTTGGGAATGGATATTGACCGTGCGCGAGGAGCGCTTTTTCTCCAATATTGAGTAGGATTATACTATTAGATTCACGAGAGGGCACTGTCTTAATATAGCTATCGAATGTATTTAATCTTAATTGTTCAATAAGAGGTAAATCAATGATACGTAATGATAGTAACCCAACAAAAAGAATTATTGTTGTCCAGATGGACGTTATATACTTCATTAGTTTTGTGTTATTGATACACTACAACCACCGACTGTTTGACAATCTTGTGAAAGTGTATATGATTGATCAGTTGATGTTTGTTGTAGTAAATATAAATTTGTAGGATATGAACCACCAAGTGTAATAGTTGCTGAATGGCTACCTTGTCCTTCTTGTTTTATCCATGCTTCGTTGTAATCATTATTTGTTGTAAGTGAAAGATAATGGTCACCTTGCCTTTGATGTGTATAGATATCGTTGTAATCGCTATAAAGATTTATTTCTGCACGTATAGTATCACCTGAGTCATCATTTCTTTGTGTTCCGATAAGTGTATTATTATTTCCATGTATATCTAATCTAACATACATTCCACCATACTCATCGTTATCAATAGTAAAATTACCTGTATCTGAAACAACAAATCCTTGTCCAAATTTTACAGTGTTGTTATTACCTGATATATGAAATCCAAAATAGTTATTTGTTGGACTATTTCCTGTTGTAGTGTTTTGTTTAATGGTAATAACATTATCAGTTCCATCTAAATCACCACCCCAATTATAACCTGAACCCCATGTATCAGTCCATTTTACAGTATTGTTTGCACCTGTTTGCAGAATATCTATAACATTATCTGCACCTCCAATTGAAAAATAAATCTCTTGATCATATCCTCTTTGTTCTAATGTAAGATCTAAATTATCTGATGCAGTTGGTGTTTGAATGTTAATTATATTATCATCTGCATATATTGGAAGTACCATAAAATAACATGCACCCCATGGTAATATCCAATATTTAAAAATTGTTTCTCTAATTTTTTTCCAATTCATATATGTATTTATACTAGTTTTGATTGATAATTACAATTATATCTTCAGCATCATTTCCAGTAATAATTCCTTGATAACCGGGAGTTGTTGTATCTAATGTGAAATTACCACCTGCAGCAAATTCAATTTCTATTACACCATTTACATTTCTATATAGAACAAGATTACCATCACGTAAAAATACATTAAATTGTGATTCATCATTTAAGCCTCTTGTTGCACCTTTAATATCAAATTCGCCTAATGTATCAAATAAATCTGCCGAATCTACGACAGAAAGAAAATCTAATAAAAATTCGACATCTAATTCATCAATATCTAATTCACTAAATTCTTCTAATTCATCTTCTGCAAGTTCATCTTCTTCTAATTCATTAAATTCTAAGAAATCTATATCCAATAAACCTTGATCTTCGTCTTGTTCGTCCTGTAATTCTTCCTCTATTCTTTGTTTTACTTCAGGAGGTGGATTAACAATAAACATATTATCAATTAAAGCTGGTGTAATACCATTAATGACTGTCGATGTTGTTGGTGGTGTATCGGTTGTTGTAACCATTGTTGCAGCGTATGCTTGATCAAGTGTTACTGTACCACCATTATTTGAAACTTCTATTACACCAGATGGATTGCCTTTATCATCAGGTAGAAGTATAACCAATGAACGTCCAAGTTCATCGATTGTTGTTGTAAAATCTGTACCACGAACTGCAATAGTAGCAGTTGGTGTTTGTATGTTTATATTTGCTTTATTAACTAATCCTAATTTACCTGATGCGAAACGTGCAGTTCCCATTGCCATTTTTAAAGACATTTTAGATAATGATGGATCTGGATCGTAATAAATCTCGTCTATTAAAACGAGAGAATGTTCTTTTAATTGTAATTCTGCTTCATCTAAAAATTCGATGAGCATACGACCTTTTGCTGTTTGTGCTTGATCGTATAATTCTATTTTGTCTGTTTGAATTGTTTCTTTATCGCGTAAAACTGATGTTACGCCCGTAGATTCTCTTACATCGCCAATGGGATTAGCATAGCTAACCCCACTGATGAGTAAAAGACTAAGAGTCGCTGCCGCTGTCTTTTTGATTGATTGTAATAATTGCATTATCCGATGTTACGTCTAATACGATATTAGCATTTGGTGATGTACAACCAACACCAGCACCTGTTGCACAAGTACCAGAAATTTGATTAATATCAATATCAGCACTATCACCTACTAAAGTAAGCTCTAAATTTTGAGCTCCGTCATTCTGTAATGTATTAATATTATTTGAATCACCTGTAATATCAAAATTCCAAACGTTATCATCAGATTCAAAATCTAAATCAAATATGTTTGAACTACCAATCAAGATTAAATCAGCATCTAATCTCTCTGCACTAACTGAATAACCCTGATCTAAATCAAATGTGTTACTGTCTCCAGTTACATCAAAATTTATATTTGAGCTATCTGAACTGCCAATATAACCGATATTCCAATCGATTTCGTTTGAATCACCTGTAAAATCAAGCTTATAATAAGAACTATCAGATACAACTGGTCCAAATAAAATGTTTTGATTACCAGTAAAATCTAAATCGAAATCTAAACTCGAACCAGTAATACTCATTGAAGTACCTGAGCCGCTTGAAAAATCGTCTCCTCCAATTTTGTTACCGAAACCAATTTGATCGATATACAATTCTAGTGTATCACCAGATTGTGTGATTTTAATTTCGTTGTCATCAGTGGCTTGTGCGAAAAGTGAAGATGTCGACACTAAAACTCCTGCAAGGAGTATACTATATAGTTTATTCATTTTCGTTTATTTCCTCTGTTAACGGATGTTTCGCATTCGCACCGTTGTTTTGATGCGGATGGCGATGTCCATCCTCAATAATCCAATAACCACGATCGTGGCCTTGGTACACTAATTCCAGTACTCCTGCTTCAATAGCGGTTCGTACTGCGTATGTCACAGACTCATTATTTCCCACACCGTCCTCATATTCCAACAATGTGGTGCTTTGATCGACGAATCGAAAAATATCACCACTTCCACCATAACTAAGAATTGTCTTCTTAGCTTGAACGTTTAATAATACTTCTCCTGTTAAAACTGAAACAGCTCTAATGGAGACGGTTACAACATCTTGTTGATATCGTTTACTCTTACCAATACCCAGTAATCGTGCGCCTCGACCACCTGTTTGAATATTAGTATCGTATCCAATAATTCCACCTTCAATAATCATACCAGCGAATAAGAGTGGATTTAATGGTTGCGGACCACCGTCGCCCGCAAACTCTTGTCTTGCACTTCTGATAATCTGACGTTCTCTTACTAGATTATCAATTCCTTGTCTTTCTACTACTCTAAACCATGTACCACCACCTGCAGTTTTTAATGCATCGATCAACATTTCAGTTCCGCCTTGAGTAACTGCAGTTGAAAAATCAGCAATACCTGGTCTTGATTTTCTTTGTCCTGTTTTATCAATAAAGTTATATACCGCAACAATTGGTCTTTCTTTTGCTGCAGGTAAATTTAATAATTCTACGTATGATGGTAGTCTTACAACTTCTGCTTCTTCTACACAAATATAACTATGATTTATTGTTTTATCTAATAGTGCTTTTGTATTAGGAATAGTAGAACTATCAAAAACAACTTCGTGTTCTATTAAACCTTTTTCGTAATCAGATTCTTGAAAAGTAATTTCTTTGCACTCTTTTGGCTCTGCAGACCAAATAGGAGTCGATGATTCATTCATCAACCCTAAAATAAGTAATAATCCTAATACAGCTTCCATTTAGCCACCATCCGGATCTTGGCCAAAGTTACCAGAACCGATTGGAATTTCTAAAACAGTTGTTGTTCCATCGTCCATAACTATAGTCATTTTAATATATTCTGTGCCATCTTCGTTTGTAATAACTTCATAGGTAACTGTGTTACCTTCTAATACAAATGATCCAAATCTAACTGCATTATCATTACTAAACATTGATTCAACTAGCTGTTTTGATAGTTGAGCATAAATTCTGCTCTCTAAGTTTCGAATGAACTTAGCCATTGTAGTATTTTCTGCTTCTCTTTCAGCTGCTTTACGTGCAGCTTCCATAGCATCTTTAATTGCTTTCTTTCTGCTATGTTCCTGATTCTCAATCGTTAAATAATGAGCACCAGTACCTATTCCACTAAATGATGGATTTTTAAATTCATGTACAATATCTGCTGCAGCCACGTTTGGTGATACCGCTAAAATACTAACCATGAAAATAGTAATTAATGTAGCAATTTCGAAATTTTCTTTACACTTCTGTTTCTTCATTTTCTTTTAATAATTCCTGTCTTTCACGATATTCTAAAACTACCTTAATTTTTTCTTGTAATCTTATCATATCTTGATCTAGCATTCTCACTTGATCAATTAATCTAATAAGAGACATATGCATCTCTTCAATTTTTGGATCCAATTCTTTATTTACAAATTGCCATACAAAATATACAAAATAACCTAAACCAACTATAGCAACGGTTGTAAATCCATATTCGGCAATTAAAACAACAGGATTAATTGAATCCATATTAATCCCTTCTGACGTCTATTTTACCGTCTTCTACAAAATTCTCTGATCGTGCCACTCGGTCAATCGGTGGCGTCAAATCCAATGCGCTTGAAACTAATAAATCAATCTTTACAATTTCGTTGTTCATAGTTCTTGCACGTGTTTCTAAACTCTTAGTAAATATATTAAGAGTATTTATTTGATCTATAATACCAGAAAATAATTGTTTTATAATTACAAATATAAAAATACCACTCGCCATTGCACCGGCGATTGGTAAACCCACCTCTGATATTAAATCAAATATTTCACCCATTTATTAATGTGATTTAGCTATTTTTACAGCTAAAATACCAGTAGCTGCTGCTTGCAACTTCTCGTGTGGCCACTTTTTAATGACTTCAACACTATTAGGTAGTATGCTTAATGTACCTACAGTTGCATCACTAGCGTCTGTTACAGTTACAACAATAGCTGCCGCAGTAGTATTATAACATCTTACTAAATGTGCAGCATCAAAATCTGTTGAAGCTAAATGTGCTAAAGCTGTTTCTGAGCCCATTACATCAATTGCCATATTTATTCTCCATTTCTTCTTTTGTTAAATTCCAATCTGAATGTCTAAAAAATCCTTGTTTTTCATGACACCAGAACCAACCTCTATCTTCGCCTTGATCTTCGTTAGTGTGATAATATCTTACACTGCCTCGAGTCTCGACATAAGTCTTTCTGCTCTGTTCGTTACTTGTCTGTACCATCGTGAATCTCTGCCTTCTATAGCAGCCTCCTTCCAATCTCCTTCGAGAATTGCTGCATGCATTTTTTTAAATTTACTTAATCTGGTCCTACCCATATTAAACATCATGTTGACCAATATCTGCTGGACTTCGTCGGGTAAAGCACTAAATCGCCCGTCTTCGTATAGCTTATTACATTCTTCGATGGCGATATCGAGATCACGTTCGAAGCATTCTTTGACTCGCTCTTCGGAAACCACAGTGCCAACTTCAGATCCATATTCCGGATCAGAGTCGAGTACCAAGTGTCCCACCCCAAAAGTAGGATATCCCAGATGGTCTTTATATATTGCATAAACCACTCCTTCGTCCACTTTTAACTGTTCAAAAACAGCATCTCTATCTAATGTTGTATCTTTTCTAAAAAACATTATTTTATCCTTTTTAATTTTGTTCCAAAATACCTTATCAATATCTTCTGTATTAAGAGATAAAGTACCTCGTGTAAGTTTTGACATACTTAATTTCTCCAGTAGTCCCCTTTACAGTAAATCCATACTGCATAATATTATCTGTGATATCACCATTATGTATAAAGGATATACTATTGGCATCGCAAAATTCTTTTACTAGATTTTGAGGAGCCTGAAAGTATATATCATAATGTTCGTCTATGTTTTCATCTTTATCATGAATCATTGCTACATATAAGTTAACATCACCATCATTATGATCAACTCTACGTTCAGTATCGAGATTCCATAACCAATCTGGTAAAAATGGAATAACCATATCATCTCTTTTATTTGCTAAAAATCCTGGCCAATTATAAACTGCCTTACATAAAACAGCCTTTGTAACTTTATCAAATTTTAATCCCCACCATTCTCTAAAATGATCTGAGTTACTTGATAATCCAAAATCTGATACAATACTTGAAGGCATGGCATCGAAACAATACCATGAAATACTATCATTAACATAAGGTTCTCTATCAGCACCATATTCTGATACTAAGTTTAATGGATTAGATTCATAATCAGAAACTTCATCAGCCCAATCTGCTTCGAGTTTGGCTTTAATTTCCTGACCTTGTGTTGATCCTATTGAGTAATCGCTTCTTCCTAAAACACCACCCATATATACATCATCTCTCATATTATTCGTATTTAATACAATATTTTGAGTTGCAAAATGACTTTGTAAATATCTTTGAGCTCTTTGCATAAGCAATCGATCGGGATTACCTTTTCTAGGAATATAATGCGTAACTCCAGCGTAATCGGAATCTATTACGATTGCTTGATTTTCTTCTAATGTATATGTAATTGCCATAATTTCCTATTCTATAAATTGTATTGTATGTGTTCCATTAGTTGATGGTGTTGTACTTGTTCCAAAGTAATTTGCAAAAGTTTTACTACCAGTAGCTGTTACATTTGCAGCAGTCCATGTCATAAAGAGTCTAATAAAACTTCCTTGGTCTGACTGTGATACTGAAGCATCAGATACATCAACTGAGAAGAATGGTGTTCCGCTTGTATCTGTGCCATCATATACATCTATTCTACTAAAATTATCATTTGCAACATAAGCTGTTGTGGCCTCATTAGTTAAAACATCTAAAGTAACTTTAAAATCTACAAAGTTTGCTGGTATAGATGATGTATTTGAATAGTTGGTGTAAACATCCTGTATTGTAACATCACTAGTAGTAAATCCTAAGAATGTATTAGATGGAACAAAATCATCATCACCGAATACTGCAGCCGAATCTGTAGGGAATGAAAGACTCCTAATTCCTGAGTTTGCTGTATTTGTTGTATAGATTGTAAATGTATTATAATCTGGTAACATTGTAGTACTATGTAATACTGTCTCAAGTGCTACTCTTGTTTTTCCATAAAAATCACTGAATTTTATTTCACCACTTGTTGGAATTCCTGTTGTGGCATGATATATATCATCTTTATAATAATCACTAAATTCGATTGGATCCGTATCTGTGCCTGCTGACATTTCTTCTGAAATTCCTGTGTTTAATGTTGTACTAGCACTTGATGTAATTTTAAATGTTTTACTACCTGTTGTTCCAATTGCTGTTAAGTCTGAATCAGTAACTTCAGCTGCAGACCATAACCAGGTTCTATAATAATGTGTACCAGATGAAACATTACTATCATTTGAGGAAGTAGCTGATTGTATTTTGGTATCTGCTGCCGCGGTTCTTAAAAATTCTTGTCCATTAATGATTACACTATAAAAAGAATCATTAGTATTTGGTGGATAGTCACTAGTATTTTTCAATGATAACATTATCCAGTTACCTTCCGCCTGTGTATCTAATACTGTTCCATTAGGATAACTATTTGAGGAATTATTAAACCAACCAAAGTGATGAACTTCTAAAGTTCCTACACTACCTCCTCCAGTATATGATTGAGTTCCTATACTTCCTAATGAATTTTCATCTACGCCTAAAGTAATTCCTACAACGCCTGCAGATGTCCACCATGTTCCTGTTCCACCAGGAGTACTACCAAACCAATCTTCATTAACTAAGAATCCTGAGCCTAAGACTTGTGATCCATTTAACGCAGGATTAGTATCATCAAATCCTCTAGCCACTCTAGTGGTACCACTATATTCAGTTGTTTGTGCTGTTTTAAATCCATATACAGTTCCACTTAAAGTGGTCTCTATGGTATAAAAAACATCTGATCCTTCTTGTTCACGTACAAATCCTACTACACTACATGATGTACTTGCTGATGTAATTGTTGTGTCTAAATATGTAGGTTGACCTGTTGGATTAGTGTCACCCGCACCTTTTAATTTTATTTCACTTCCTGATGATACTAATGTCATTACTTAACTATCCCCGATATTAAATCTTCGAATTGTTCTACTTTGGCAACTCTATTCGGCCAATAAATATATTCTTTTTCAGGATTTTTCTTTAAATTTGAGAGCAATGGGAGAATAGAATTATATAACTTATTTAGCTTATCTTCTAATTCTTGTGAAGTTGCTGCAGCTGTAGTAGCTTCAGTTTTAACGGATTGTACTGCTTCTAATTCGTCTTCATCGACTGCAGTAAATCCGAAATCAAAATTTAATAAATCATCGCTCATAATTTCTCCTGTAATACTATTATTTATACAGTATTTTCAGATACTATTTATAAAAAAAGAAATTTATGAGGACTCTTCTATTTAATTCTTTTCGTGCTTCCCTTTAAATCAACTAAATATGCAAACATTTCAATTGAAGGAAACTCTTTTTTTAAATCAAGTAATGCAGTTAAGTTTTCTTTGTGATCATCGAATAATCTTATTCTTGCATACTCACCAGTTTTTAAATATTTTCTAAATATTATTTGTTTATTTTCTGCACTTGAACCACTCATATTACCAGCTCTTTCAACATATATATTCTTCATTGGTATACCATGTGATTCAAATGTTTTTATAAAAAGTTTTTTATCATCCATATCTGCCCTTGCAGTTACAATGATAACCTTTGAACCTTTGGCTGTAGCATTCTTAATAATTGCTTTAGCCTTTTCTATCATGCGACCGATTGGTGTAGCCGTTTGATAAAATATTTTTGCTGATTTAAACTCACCATAATCATACTCTTCATTTGGTTTTAACTTATATGTGTTAAACTCTTGAGGAGTTAGGGCTTTTGTTTTTTTAGTATTTGTATTCTTTACTAGTACACGAGCTTTTGAAACAAATAAAGTATCATCTATATCAAATATAGTTAATCCTTTACCTGCCTTTTCTATTAAAAACTCGTTAAACTTTTTCATAATTCTATTTATAAAAAAATAAAGTTATGAGTCTTCGTTTTTCTGATCTTTTAGTTGTTTTAAAAGCTCTATGAGCTCTTCTATTGTATTGACATCTTGACTATTTTCAGTATCAATTTCTACGTTTATATTAACTTTCATTCCCAAACAATTTTTATGCCTCTTCTTATTAGCTCGTTTAGACATTTTTGCCTAAGCTTAGGCTTTGCATTTCCACTATTAATATAATCGAATAACTCTTTCTTTGGAGTTTGTTTCATATAAAAGTGTTGTGTTTTTTTCTTACCTGTACTTCTATCTAATAGTATCTGTGATGGTTTAAATTTCGCTGGCATATTACCTTCCTTGGCCTCTATACTTTTTAAATGATCTTCTTTTACTTTTATTCATAGTGGATGTATCAGGACGTCTTCCTTGACTTGTCCCCTTTTTGATACCCGTATGCTTTTGCGAGAAAGCTCCACCCGATTTTGCCATTATTCTCCTGTTATATGATTATATATATGCTTCCACTTCCAAAATCTTGGAATTTCACCTTCATAAAAGGCGTTATGTTCATGAGCAACAATAATTGGATTTAAACCTAAGCTTTCTCCAACTTCTGCATTTATTGGTTTATCTTCAATCCACCAACAACCTGTATCTTTAAATTTAGCTAACTCTTCATCTTTATCAGCACCACAACCTAAATACACAAAGTCTTCCCAAATCTCTTTACCGAATAGTAATTCTAAGTTTTGAGTTCTTAGCTTTTGTGCATACTTATTAGTGCTTAAAGATGTTACACAAATAAACTTATAACCGTGTAACATATTTAATCTTTTTATGTAATATACAGCATCTCTGAGAGGTGGTAAAAATGCAATAGCTGCTGAATCATTAAACTCAGCAACGAAGTCGCTACCTTCGGCTTTTGTAACTCCGAATCTTTTACCTACATTATATTCGCTGTATATTTTAGTTTTGATCTTTTTGGTATGTTCCATGAAGTGTGTAAATGCGTATTCCCAGTTACAAAGAACTCCATCGCAATCTACTAATATAATATTTTCTTTCATATTTCTCCTTAACATGGGACTATTATACCAAAAAATGACATGTTTGTACATGCTTTTTGTGAAAAAAAGTCAACCCTTTTAGCTAAATAACCACATAAAAAACTTGATCTGATAGTACCAAATAGCTCCTAAAGCGATCAAAAGTACTATCCATACTCCAAGTTTAATAAACCAATCTATTTTACGCAAAATGATTCCTGATTGTTTCCAATTTATCTTCTGCCTCAGCAATTTTTCCAATCTGAGTTTCAATAGCTTCTACAATATCAGGATGTTCTCCAATACCAGCTGAGTTTCTTTGATATACCATTACATTTGCTTTGGCTACTTCAATTTCACCTTCTAACTTAGCACATAATGCTTTTAATAAATGGTTCATCCTACAAATTCCTCTCCTGGATTCCACTCACATCCAGTAAGACCACCAGCTTTTAATGCTTGTAATGTTCTTAACACTTCATGAGCGTTTCTTCCTGTATCTAATGCATTAATTGATGCGTGTTGAATAACTCTATCTTTATCGATGATGAATGTTGCTCTGTAGCATACTCCATTTTCTTCATCAACAATACCTAATTCATGCGATAAACCTAAACCGCAATCTGCTGCTAATGCATGTCTAATATTGCCAATTAACTCATTATCTTTTTTCCAAGCTAATTTACAAAATTCATTATCACCACTGATACCAATTACATTAGCTTCTTCTACTAACATATCCATACCAGCAATTTCTGTTGGACAAATAAATGTAAAATCTTTTGGATAAAAGTAAATAACACTCCAATCATTTTTGAGCGGAGTATAACCCTCATCTACACTTACTTGAACAAATTCGTTGTTTTCATTTACTCCATTTAAAACGAATGGAGGAAACTTTTCACCTACACTTAACATATTATCTCCCAAATAATTTTCTTCTTTTATATTCAGCAATTGTTTCTAATAACTTCTTGCTCCAATTATCGCGATGTTCAATGAATACTTGTGCGCCTTCATCTCCCGCGATTAAAGTAACCAATTGTGTAATTGGCATACCTGTTCTTTCTTCCCACATAATTGCGTATGCAGTTTCTTGTATAAAATAGTTTTCACAATATGATTTCTTTTTTAACTTCGCTGAAGTTTTATAATCAATAATAGAATTTTTACCATTCCATACACCTACGCAATCAACTCTACCTGCCACACCTAAATGATCTGAATAAAGTGGAGCTTCTTGCGCATAAACCTTTGTTAGGTTTTTATCTATAATGTCTTTTACTTCCATGAAGTTTGATTTCACAATTAAGTTAGCATCTTCATAATAATCTTCTTCATTATCGACATACCTTTCTAATACAGCATGAACCGCAGTACCACGAGTCGAAGCTCGTTGTGATACTCTATTGGCTTCTTCTTCACCAACTCTTGCTCTCCAAGCTTGTATAGCTTCTTCGTTTAAAATTCCGAGAACTGTTGTAATGCTAGGATAACTAGTATTATTAGGACAGGCATATTCTCTGCCACGGTCAGTACTAGTTGCCACCAAGTCATCATAACCGAGATCAATTGGTTCATGTTTAAAGTTTCCCATTTTCGTATAATTCCCTTGTCATAATAAAATCTCTTACAAAATCGCTTCGTACAATATCTTTCCAGCCGAATTCAACATGTTCAAAATATTTCATATGATCAACAATTATCATAAATTCTTTGATTCCATTTTTATCTCCAGATCTTGTAAAATCTGATTGATAATAATCACCGCACGTAATAAATCTGCAATTATCACCCAATCTTGTAATTACTGAACAAAGCTCGTGATAATTACAATTTTGCGATTCATCGACTATTACAATTGCATCTTTAATAGTTAATCCTCTTATAAAAGATGTAGTTAAAAATTCTATTTGCTTTGCTTGTAGCAATTTACTCCACGCTTCGTGATCTTCAAATAGATCATTAATAATAGCCTTATATGGAGTTTTATAAGCTTCTTCTTTTTCTTCTAATGTTCCAGGAAGAAATCCCATATCTCTTGTTGGTAATGCAGATCTTACAATTATAACTTTACTATATTCTTTTTTAAGAACAGCTTCTATAGCTAAATATAGAGATATAAATGTTTTACCTGTACCAGCAGAACCATCTAAACATAAATGACGACCTTTTTCGAAATATTCAAATACTTCTTTTTGTGCATCAGTTAATGGTTCTAATTGTTTTAAATGTTCTAAGCGTAATTTAGAAGGTCTTTTATTCATAATGCTTTAACACCTCATTTAGTCTTTGCATGTCTTTATCTCTTGTATATTTTTCTCTAAAATAATTTGATACTGCATATCTATCAAAATCTAAATCGGCCACTTCTTTAACTGTTTTTGCTAATCCTTTAGCTCCGATCCATTTTCTTTTAAATCCATAATCTTTTAGATAACAATCTGGTGGATCTATTTTATATATGACCTTACAACCATGAATTACTCCTTCATATCCAACTAAACCCAATGTTTCTTTTAAAGTGGGCCACAATAATATGTGAGTATCTGATAATGATTTCATAATATCTTTATGTAATGTATTAATATGTAGATTAATTCCCGACTTTTTTATCATTTCCATAGCAGTGATTGTTTGTTGTTTAGTTAGTTTTTCATCCCTCGTATATACGTGACAATTCCAACCTTCTTTATCTAAAATTAACATAGCATTAATTGCTTGTACGAAACCCTTTTCATTAACTGGTCTTCCAACAAAAACTACTTTTTTTTCATCAACTGGTTTTAAATCTTGAGCATCTTCTAAATAATGTATAATATCAAAACTTCCATTATAAAATCCTTGAGTTTCTAGCGTATTTCCCCATTTTTCTCTTTCCCAATCGTGGATTCTATGTGTTCTTATATATGGTTCATGCTCTCTTACTCTATAAGCTTTCATAGTTTGATCTGTTACCCAATCGTTTGGAGATAATACTTTTCCTCCTTTTTGTATAATTGCTAGTTGATTAAATATAGCACTATATGTTGGTATTGATGATGATGTTAGTTCATAATAGTGTTGCATATATAATATTTTATCCAATAATCCTTCAAACTTTTTTCGTAATACACCTGCTGTCATCATCGAAGAAAGTAATATTACATCATAATCATCATATTTCTCTTCTAAAAAAGAATAAAATTTATTAAAATTAAATGTCCAACTAACTCCCTTTCCCTCTTTATCATAAGGTCTAGAAGATAAAGGACTTAAAATAATATTAGGATCTGCAGAAATTGTATCATTTGGTACTAAAAGATGTACATCATGTTCAGATTCTAAAAGTAAATCATATATATTAGAAACCCATTTTTCTACACCACCAACAAAAGATTCTCTATCATATGTTGATGATCTTGGCCATTCAAGTAGTATTTTCATTTTGTTCTAATATTGTCTTTTAGCCTTGGAGGTAAACCTGATTTAATTCTATTTTGTACTTCTTTCCAGCCATCGCCAGCTTTTTTAAGTGTACCACCAACTTCGGTTGCAATAGTAGGTGCGCTTATAATCGATTCTAGTTCTGGGTTATCTTTTAAAAATTGTTCTCTATCGGCGATCTTTACCATTTTAGTAATTATCTCACCAGTATTTTTATTTCTAAATTCATATAACGGCATTGAACCACTCCGGGACTTCTCTTTTAGTCCATTCCATTTTAAATCTTTTTTGTTTTGTTTGATAAAAGTTTTGATATGACTTAACTGCATCTGTTCCACCTAATCCATGAACAACACACTCAGGATTTGATTTCATTGCTAGTTTAAATGGTGTCATACCTCCAGATCTATTAATATTTTGAGGTAATTGCTTAAGAACGTTTCTTAACTTAGTATCTGTTGAATGAATTTTTTCATAGCGATATGTATACTCATCGCATAGAGCAATGAAATGTTCATAGTGCCAACTATAATTGCAACAACTCTCTCCTGTCCATACTGTACAAGGATGTTTAAAATGTACTGCTTTGTAAAGTACATCTTCTCTTTCATCATTCAATCGATAATAATCTACCATTCTTTTACCTGATTTTGATGGTCTTTTTTCTTTAGTCCCATCCAACATTCTATGTATAGTAGATAGCATTTGTGCCGATTCAACAATCATTTTTACAACATGTTTGTCGCATTGTAGCTGGGCTGCTACAACTGGATCATCATCTAATACAAATACATTCATAATAATATTATACCACGTTTTCTATATAATGTAAACTAATTTATTTGATTTATCTCAATCATGTCATTAATGTATTGGTCAATATATGCTATTTTTTTCTCCATCTTATATGCCAATACTTCTTTTCCCTTTTTGATTAAATTCTTCTGATAGTATAATGCCTCTTTTTTGTCTTTCTTTAGGCGTTCCAATTGTTGTAAACTCATATATATTCTCCATAAGTTGTGTTAATTGTACTACCATAATATAAATTTAGTTTTCCTCCTTATTGTTTTATTAATCCTGGAAAAGCAGATTTCACAATAGCTTTAGTCACATATTTAAGACTTAGATTTTTATCTTTAGCTGCGATCAAAAGTTCTGCTTCATCAGGGTGAATTCTTTGTAGCATTTCTACAAAGAGTTGTTCTCTTTTAAATTGATTTAATTTAGGTGTAACAGCAGGAATAAAATTACCAAACTTAGGATATTCGAATCTAAGTTGTCTTGGTTCATCTGCTTGTTTAGCTTCTAAATTGTATGCTTTGTATGGCGGTGCGCCATCAGGTAATGCTAATTTAATAGCGTCATCGAGAGCGATTCTTAATATATCTCTAAGAGCAGTACAATCATGCTCTTGTAAATATGCAATTCTTTCGTCTCGAGTACTAATTTTATTTACTTCTTTTAAAATATCTGATATTAATGGTTTAGCCATTATAAAATTCCTCCACGACTTCAATCAAATGATTACATCTTTTCTTTATTAAATAATTCAATACACGCATTTTCATTGCTGGTTTTTGACTTTCATATGTATTTATAACATTATTCTGTAACTCTGTGGGAATCTCAGCGAGATCAATAAGAGTTTTGTTTCTCTGGTAATTTCTATATTCTTCACTTGTCATAACATCACGAAGATTATCTGCATTTTCTGCCCAATAATCGATTTTCTTTTTTGTCATTGGTGATTGTCTTATATCATCCATAATAGCATTATCAGGAGAAAGGACATTAGGTATACCATCACCTTTATCTCCTCTCATAATATGTTCGAACATGTATGATCTTGGATTTGGATCTGATACCATTTTCTTTTGAATTGGTGAATATTGTTTTACATTACTATATTTTTGTAATTGAATAAAATCTTTATCTGAAGAGATAATCATAATAGGTTCGCTTTGGCCAAATTCTTGAGTTTTTAATACAAGTGAACCGATAATATCATCAGCTTCTAAACCTTCTAAATGTAAAACTTTATACGGTAAATTTTCTTTAATTTCATCTCTTACAAGATTTAGAATTCTAAAGATTTCATTCCAATCTTGATCAGATTCTGTTCTATTCTTTTTTCTATGAGCTTTGTAAAAAGGAAAATAATCTTTACGCCATGTATTCATACCATCGGCACATATGACCATTTGGCCATATTCATCTCTATATTTTTTATTATACATACGAATACTATTCAGTATCATATGTCTAATCATATTTTCATCGTTTAGTTTTTGCACAATAATATTTGATAGTGCAATTTGTGAGTAATCAAGTAGTATCATGATGTCCTTGTTGTTCTAATAGTTTTTCGTAGATAACATCCATATATTCGTGTAAAAAATGCTTCATTCCACCATATCTCATGAACATAGAAGATAATAGATTTACTATCACAAAAACATCTTTTGATTCTTGTACATCTTTATTTCTAAAATTCATACCTTCGAATGGTGATCCATCTGCATCATTAACTAATTCCTCTATAACTGTAAGAATTAATTGTGCTGTATCTACGCAATCATCTGCAAAATATTCCATTGCCATATCTTCTTCATATTGTTCATCGGCAATTTGTTGCATTCTTTCTTTTATAGGAAACTTTATTATATTATCCTTCGACATAGTGTCTATTATACCATACTTTTAAAAATAAGTACATAGTTATTTTTAATAATTTCCTGAACTTAAAACAATCTTACAAATATGTTCCAACCTTTCAATATGTTCAAATGCTCTCCATGGCGTTTCATCAATAGCTACTACACCATGACCTTTAATACCAACAATATCAAAATAACACGATCCATCACTTTGTAATCCAAGATTATCAAAACAATGATCAGCTAATTCTTGAGAAATTGGTGGAACATCAGGTACATTTGTTGCTACTTTAGAATAACGTCCTAGTTCTGGAAAATTAGTTACTAGTTCGTTTAGTTGAATTCCAGCGTGCATAGCTGAAACAATATATGTTGGATGAGTATGTAACACCACACGTGTTTCTGTTGGTATATTTTTTTGTAATCCCCAGTGCAGAGGTAATTCTCCTGTTGGTTTTAAACCTGATGCGATATCTGTGAAATACATATCATCACAATTATCGACTTTTAATTTTTTAAACATATCATATTGAATAACTGGCTTTCTAACACCAGATGGAGTTACATAAAAATGATCTCTATCTGCATGTCTAAGAGATACATTACCATCTCTTGTACTAATCATTCCTTTATCATATGAATGTTTCATCACTTCACATATAGTTTCTAACATAATATTTCCTTACTTTATATTTTTTACTGCGTTTCCACCAAGCCTGATTTGTATTATACCATTATAATAGTCATCAGTTAGTAAAACTCCTCGATCAAATTGCTCTTTAGCTTCTAAATATGCGCATTCACCCTTTGTCTTACAAAGATGAAGTATTTCTCTATGAAACATTTCTTCACCTTGTTTTTGAACATCTTCGTTTAAATGTTTATTCGAACCATAATAGGTTTTCCAATCACTCTCAACTAGTAAACGTTTACGACGCTTTCTTGTCTTCGTAATTGGTAATGTTTTCTTGCTCCAAAAGAATTTTTTCCCTATGTATTTCTTTCCTGTCGCTCTGTTCGTTATCAGATAAACGAAACCATATACGTCGTTGTGATTGAATTCTTTTGGTAGTTCGTATTTTTTGCCTTCGTAATGCCATGTCATATACCTATTTATTCATCAAAATTTAGCTCATCTGCAGGTTCAACTGCAGTTCCGCAATGCGGACAATAAATAGTTTCTGGTCTCTCATCTTCAAAATACATTTTTGTTTCAGTAAAACAAAACTCACAACTATGTGTATACCAATGAGTTGGATTCATTTTTTTATTCCTTAATCGAATTGCGCCTTTAGTTCGTTATATCCACCGATTTTTTCTCCCATAAAAATAATCTGTGGAAAAGTTCTTGCTGTAGGAAATTTCTCCATCATTTCCTCTCTTGTAAAATCTGTACCAAAGGATTTGTATTCATATTCAACTCCTTTTTGTTCACATAATTGTTTTGCCATATCACAATATGGACATTGTGGTTTTCCATAAATTTCTATCATTTCAATATTTCTCCTATAATATACATTGTTCCTAACATAAATCCTACTAAGCTTACTTGTAGAATAGATATGCCAATAATTAATTTACCTTGGATATCAGCCCAATATTTAAGCTCACCATTAATCCATTCTTTTTGTTCTTTTGGTGTACAATCTCTGGGTTTAATAAATAAAAATTCTAATTGTTGTGGCATTATAAACTTAATCCCGCAAGTTTATTTTCATCCATATCTTGCTTTACACCACCTACAACATATGAACTAATTTCTGTTTCTTGAGGTGCAACTTGTACATTTCCACCTCCAATCCATTTTTCAGTCCAGGGTAATGGGTTCATCTTTGATACTGTATAAGGACAAGGCAAACCTAATGCTCTCATTCTTTTACAACCAATCCATTCAATATATTGATTTAAAATTGTTTCATTTAAACCAATCATTGAACCATTTCTAAATAAATATTTAGCCCATTCTTTTTCTTGTTCAATAACATTTGTAAATAATCTTACAACTTCCTTTTCTTTTTCTTTTGCGATTTTTACAAAGTCTTTATCTTCTTCTAACATTTTTTTGATCATTGTAGTTGTTGCAGCTAAATGTGTATTTTCATCACGGGCAATAAATTTAATAATCTTTGCATTACCTTCCATTTTTTTAAGTTCGGCAAATGCCCATGAACAAGCAAATGAAACATAAAATCTAATACCTTCTAAGGCATTAGCACTCATCATACACATGTATAATGATCTTTTATGATCCATTCTATTTGTAGCAGAATTATTATCTTTAATTAGTTCATCATAGTATGTAGCAATATCGTTACCACATTCTAAAATTTCTTTAACATTTAACATACCATCAAATACAGCAGAAGGATCAGGATAAACATTTCTAATAATATGAGTATAGCTTCTGCTGTGTATAGTCTCAAAAAAGCTCCATGTCTCGATCCAGTTTTCGACTTCCGGTAATGAGGCGATAGGTAAAAAAGCAATATTAGGAGCACGTCCTTGAACCGAGTCCAATAAGATTTGTCTTTTGAGGTTTGATGTAAAGATGTGTTTTTCATGTTCTGTTAGTCCATCAAAATCTTTTTTGTCTTTTGAAATATCTACTTCTTCAGGTCTCCAAAAAAATCCTAATTGTTTTTCTGTTATTTTTTCTATCTGTGGGTATTTTACAACATCAAATCGTTGGATATCAACTGATTCATCTAAAAACATATTTTTATGCAGGTGTGATTTTTTACTCTTTTTAAGTACTGACATTTAATTCCTCTTTAGTTTAATTATATTTTACAGCTATCGCAATCTTCTTCATCGATTGGTAAGCTTTCGCCATCATAGGAATGATGAGTTTCATTGTCGGTCATTTCACCAGCACCATCATATGTATTAAAATAGTATAGCTGCTTTAGACCGTATTTGTATGCTGTCACAAGATCAGTAATCATAGATGACATTGGAATCTTATTATCTTCGTAATGTTCTGGATTATAAGATGTATTTACACTAATTCCTTGATCAATGTATTTTTGTAATATCGCACAAATTTTTAAATAACCATCTGGTGATTCTTGCTCCCAGAGTAAGTCATATTTATTTTTGAGATGGTGATACCCTGGAACAACCTGAGCCATGACTCCATCTTTACTTTGTTTGTACGATACCAATGCTCTTGGTGGTTCAATACCATTCGTACTATTACTAATTTGTGCACTTGTTTCAGCAGGCATTAATGCCATTAGAGTCGAGTTTCTTGTTCCCGTTTCTAGGACTTGTTTACGTAGGTCTTCCCACGGTAATCTTACTTTATGCTCTATCAAATTATCTATTGCACTCTTATATGTATCATTAGGAAACTCTCCACGAGCATATTTTGTGTGTTTTTTCAAAGGAATTTCACCTTTTTCTTTAGCTAATTGTGCAGATGCTTTAATTAGATAATATGACCAAGCTTCAGCATATTCATCTACAATTTCAAATGCTGATTCATCATATTTTAAACCACGTTTGGCCAAGAAATACGCAAGGTTGATGATACCAATTCCAAGAGGTCTTCTGTTTTTAGTACCTGCTTCAGCTGCGGCAATTGGATAATCTTGGTAATCAAGTAACTCATCAAGAGCACGTACAGCAAGATCGCAATATTTTTCAAATTCAGATGTTTCATTGATTAGACCCCAATTTATTGCTGATAATGTACATAAACTAATTTCTCCTGTATGATCATCGTATGATTGTAATGGTTCAGTTGGTAAATCAATTTCACAACATAAATTACTCATTCTAATTGGTGCAAGTTCAGGTATAAATGAACCATGATCATTTGCATGATCTACATTCATAATATAAATTCTTCCTGTATCTTTTCTTTCTTGTAATAATGTAGAAAATACTTCAAGAGCTGGTAAAGTTTTCTTTCTTATACTATATGCTCTTTCATATTTTTCATATAATTCTTTAAACTTATCTTGATCTGCAAAGAATGATTCATATAATCCTGGAACATCATTAGGATCAAAGAAAGTAATATTACCACCAGTGATTAATCTTTCATACATCAACTTATTTAATTGAAATGCATAATCCATGTGTCTTACACGATTTTCTTCTGTACCTTTATTATTTTTAAGTACGATTAAATCTTCAAATTCATAATGCCATAAAGGAAGATAAACAGTTGCTGCACCTCCTCTTACTCCACCTTGTGAACATGATTTTACCGCAGATTGAAAATATTTTAAAAATGGAATTAATCCTGTATGTACTACAGAACCATCACCAACTTTTGCTCCTTCGGCTCTGATAGAACCTGCTCCAATACCAATACCTGCTTTCTTACTTATGTATTTGACAATAGAAGTAGCAGTAGCATTGATACTATCAAGACTATCTCCAGCTTCAATAAGTACACAAGAAGAAAATTGACGGGTTGGGGTACGAACCCCTGCCATAATCGGCGTAGGTAACGAAATATAGAATTGAGAAATTGCATCGTAGTATTCCTTAACGTACTTCATACGTGTTTCTTTTGGATAATTAATGAATAGCGTTGCTGCTACCATCATGTATAACATTTGAGGTGTTTCGTAATGTTCTTTCGTTCTTCGATCTTGTACTAAATACTTACCTCTGAATTGTTCCATACCTGCATAGGTAAATGTATTATCTCTATCGTGTTTGATATAAGCATCTAATTCATCGATCTCATCACGAGAATATTTTTCCATGATGCTACCATCGTAAACTCCTCTACTTACATTTTCAATAATTATTTGAGCAAGAGGCCATGGTGTATAATCGCCATAAACTTCTTTTCTTAATTTGTAAGAGATAAGTCTGGCTGCAACAAATTGATAGTTTGGAGTATGCTCTGAAATGAGCTCTGCAGCCGACTTAATAAGTAATTCGTGTATATCATATGCAGGAATTTTGTCGTATAACTGTATATTTGCTTTTAATTCTATTTCTGAAATGGAAACACCAGTTATATCTTCGCATGCCCATTCGAGAACTTTATGTACTTTCTCGAGATCAAAAACTTGTGTGGTCCCATCACGTTTAGTGACGTTTAAATTCATAATACTTTGTCCATTGTTCATATTGTAATATTATATATTATACCACGATTAGACAAAAAAGTAAATGTTTATTTAATCTTTTTTTCTAATTTTTCGATTCTTTTAATAAGTTCTGGGTATGCTTCAAATTCATGAAGTTCTTTACACGGATGTGAGTTTGATTCTAACTCATCTAATCTCTGTGCTGCGAGAGGATATTGCTTTCTAAACTTAGCATCTTTTTTCATAAGTTCCAATTCATACTTTTCTGCAAAGTATTCCATAAACCTATCTACTTGTTTTTGAAACCAAATTCCTAGTGTTGTACCTTGGAACCATTGGTAGAATGAACTACCAATGATCGAAGATAATATTGATTTTAGTGTTAATACTATTAACCAATGCATTTTTATTTTTCCTTTTTAGATAACCTCTGAATTGCTTTTACATAGTTTGGCATACCGTGATCTACTATACCATCAAAGAATTTAAATCTCTTCCATGAGTTTAGTACTCCAAAAAATAAATCACCCCATGTTGGTTTAGGTTGTTTTTCACCATTTCTATCGAAATAAATCATTTCGCCATGATGTCTAAATCCTAACCATGCAGGAGGAATTCTACATACGATATCATTATTGTTCATGAATCTATAATGTGGACATTTAACATGCTTAATAAATCTTGGTCCACCTACTCTTGGTGATCCAAAAGTAAATAATTCATGTGGTTGATATCTTGTTGCGGCAATTGTTGCCATTGCAGCACCTAGTGAATGTCCTGTCATGTAAACATCTTTACGAACTTTTAATTGATCATTATGTTCAATTTCAGCTAATACATCCATCCAAAGATCATTTACTTCTTTTTGAAATCCACCATGTACTTTACCACCAGCTACAGCGGCTTGTTTAATTACATTTAAATCAGCTAAGACATCATTTAATTTTGAAGGTTCTGTACCTCTAAAGGCAAACCATAAATCATTTCTATCTTTTGCTACTAATACTTCAGCACCATCGCGACTAATTAGTTTAGCCCATGGGAAACCGAGTTTCTTTGCTGCATTAATCGCAGGCTTTTCATTCATATAAGCAATTGCAGAAAGTTTTGCTGCAATCACTGCTCTGTCCCACTTCCCAATTTGCTCTTTCATTCTAGTTGTCGCCATTATCATTCTCCACTTTAATTTCAACTGCTCCAGCTTCTTCATCATTTATTGTCACATTCCTATAATAGACTATCACCTCACCGAGTTGATTAATATAACGTTTAATTTCTTGAGTATTATAAGACATCATCTCATAATCCTCAACACTCATGGCGACAAAAACGACATCGCCTCCATGTTTCTTTTTAATATCATCGAGGAATTTATCTAAATATGTATATCCCTCTGGATATAAATCTTCTCTACCTAACTTACAATTAGGCTTTTTTGTCTCTGGGTCTTTTAAACAAGACTCTATAATCTTTGCATCTGATACAACATACCATTTTGGTTCTTTTAAATCAATAGGTCTTGGTAATGTTGGTTGTGTAATTTGTAATTTAATTGGCTTTGTAATTACCTCAACTTCTCTTGGAGCTTGTTGTAATAATGAACAACCACTAATCGTTAAGACTAGAAATGCGATTGCTATCTGCTTCAATTGCATCGAATACCTCCTTGGTTGCATTATTAACTCTTGTTTCCATCAAACCAGGTTTGGCACTAGCCAACTTAGCAATATTATGTCTTCTAAATATATCTAAATATTCAGACATTTCTGCTTCGTATTGTTGATTTTGGATTTGTAATCCTCTTAAGGATTCAGTGGTCACAGCTAAATTATTTTGAATAGATTCAATTGCTGCTCTTTGTTCTTGATCTCTTAGATCTTGAGCTATAATAACTTGTGCTTGTTCTTCCAGCTTATTTTTCATTGGAACAACTGAGAATTGGTAGTATAAGAATCCACTTACACTCATTGCCATAATAACACTCATCAAAATTTTTGTCATACTATAACCTATCTACGTCTATACCTAATACCTTTTTAATTGCTGCCTTAAGTTTTTTCTCATCACGTCCCCATTTTTTACTATAATCATTAAATTTAATTGTTGGTCCGCTAACACTAAGATCTTTACCATATATGTCATAACCAGCCTTTTTAAAAGCTTGTTCTACATCATATCCATAAGCTCTATTTTTTAACTCTAATTCATATGGTCTATAATATCTAAAATCGTATTTACTTAAAGCTTCTAAATGTAAATTAGCTTCTTGTTCTGTTACACCTAATTTGTTTAGTAGAACATTAATCTTTTTATTAATAGCACGAATTACTGCAGAACTAGGTTTATTATTCTTTTTAATTAATCTAGCTTTTGTTGCTAATAATTCAGCATATTCTTGCCATTCTTCAGCACCTTTCATTTCTTCTACTGCTTCTGTTACTTCTTTTTGTTCTGCTTTTGCTTTAGCTTCTGCACGGGCAGTTCTTCGTGCTAAAATTCTTTCGACAAACTTTTTACCTTCGCGAGTTCTACCATCATAGATTCTTTTCTTTTTCTTTTGAGCATTTTTACCCATAGCATCAGCTGGAAGAGATACTCCTCCACCTGCAACTGAGTTTGCTGCTGCATCTTCCCACATGTCTTTAAAATTTTTCATTGTGCTGCCTTTAATTCTTTACCTATCTTTTTAATATCATTCCTTGTTAACTTCGATTTAACGTTTTTAGAAACTTTAATAGCTTTATTATAAATCGATTTAGCTTTTTTTGGATTTTTAACTGCAATAACACTTAATAAAATAGCTCCTAATGTAACTGCGCCTAAAGCAGCAATTCTACCAAATATTGCAGCTGCTACTTTTGGTGCTATTTCTATTCCTAACCATTTACCTACATCTATAATTAATCCAACACCCAAGCTTTGAAGTTTAATTATAGCTGTTAAATCATATTTTGTCGCAATCGAATATATTACAGTACCTTTTACTGCTGATTTTATCGATAAAGGTGGTCCTGCTAATTTTACAATTTCTTTACCCAATCGTAAAGCTACCATTCCAACTTGGGCCCAAGCTTCATCCAATTCATTATATTCTTTAAACGACATTACTGTCATTTTTTAATATCCGCACTTGTAACTAAAAGTTTTTGTTTTGTAATAACATGTTCTACTTGGTAAACATTTAAGCCAAAAATAGAACCATAAGGTTCTACAAAATCATTTACTTTTACTTTATTATTTATAAATCCGATTATCTCGCCTGTATCTATAGAAGCAATTTCATTCGTTAAAAAATAAGTACCAGGAGTTAACTTATGATTTACATTGCTTTCAGATAAATCGATCGATTCCATATCACCGAAAATTTCATCTAAAACTTCGCGAATAGATTCTTCATCCATTCCAGTTTTTTCTTTGATTAAAAATAAAGCCGAAGCGTAAGTTGCTAATTTATTAACTAAACCACCACCAGGAACTTTGTTAAGTAATCTTTTAATATTAAATACTAATCTATGAAAAACAGTATATGCTGATTTTTCTTCAGGTGTAGTTCTCTTTTTTAAAACTTTACCTTTATCATCAATAATACCCAATTCATACGCAGGCAATTTATTCCAAGGTGTTACTAACAACTTGAGAAACCTAAAGGCGTAAAATAAATCTCCTGTTCTTGATAAAATTCCCATTAAATGTTCCTTAATCTTTGTACCACAAATTCATCAAGTGGTACTTCAACTTTATAATCTTCCGGCAAATAATGTAAAAATACTAAAAAAGTTTTTAAGATTGAATAATGCTCTTCTTCTACTTTAAACCACATCATACGATTTGCTGCTTTAATACCAAACACATTATAGATTACTATAATATGATTTAGTATCAATCTTTCTTGTAAATCGCCTGTCATTTCATAGCGTCTAAGCAATCGTTTCAGATACTTAAATCTTCTTAAATCATCTTTGAACTCTTCTATTTCACAACACTCTGGATTATTATAGTTTTGTGAAGCAAAAAGCTCAAAATTCTTGTTTGTCAATTTATCAAATATTTTCATCATATATTATCTATAAAGATAATTTTACATTAAACGTCGCCGTCTTTCTTAGCCTTTAATAATTCTTTCCAAGTATTACCTTCAAATCCTAAATACAGTTGAGCATACTTAACAATGTCTTGCTCTCTTCCTGTAAGAATAGCAGCATCTGGTCCACCATATCCATCACCTTTACCTCTCATCAATTTAGCCTTTAATCTAAGTTTCTTAGCTTGTTTTGCAACAGGATAATCTTCTAGATCAGTCATAATCTCAAATGATGCTTCTGATAATATTAAATTATTTTCTCTTACTTTAAAAAAATCCATTAGTCTTCCTCGTTATCTGCTTCGTAGTTTTTATCTACGTAATCAAAAAATTCTTTCTTTTTCTCGCCTTCTAATTCTGCTGGTGATTTAACACCAAACTTTTTCAAAGCAGATTGGAAAAATCTTTGATATTTTTCTTTATCGCTTTCTGTTTTTACTTCTACTTTTTCATTAGCTTCATTGGCTAATTGTAAAGCTTTTTTCACTTCAGGATGATCTGATAATCCTTTCTTAAGCTTTTCAATTTTCTTAACTGCAGGTGTCATAGCTCCGCCCATGCTTGAAGCAATCTTAACTGCTTTCTTCACAAGTGCATTTTCATAAGCCATATTTCCTTCTAGTAATTCCGGAAATAGATCTTCGATATCATCTGAATCCATATCGTATTCTTTTGATTGCAAATATGCTAGAATATTCTTCTTTTCTCCAGAAACATCGTAACCAAATCTTGTTTTTTTAAACTTAAGCTTATATTTTTTAGCTGCAGCAGGAATACCTTCACCAGTGTGATCGATATCTACTTTAGTTTTTCCTTTACCAGCTTTTAGCTTGGCTTCATCAAGAGAAATGGTCATTTCTTTAACAACTGTTCCATCTTCTTTTTCACCTGATTTTTTTACAGGGTGTTTAGCTTTAAAGTCTTTTTCACCTTTAGCTCTTGGTTCTTCAACCTCTTTAACTTCAGGTTTTTCGTGGGTATAACCCTTTTCAGCGTATTTTTCGTGTTCAGCTTTATCTTTAACTTCCACTTCTTCGCCTTCAGGACTATACATCATATGAGGATATTTCACTTCCTCTTTTTTTGTTTTACCTTCGACAACGTCACTTACAGATGCAGCAACGCTTTTGGTAATACTATCGTTTAGCTTCATAGTTTTTCTCCTAGTTTATAAAAAGCATTCCTGTGATGCCAGTGGCTGCTGCCGCTATGACTACCCAGAATATTTTGTTAATAATATTTACAGTGGCCGCATTAGTGCGAACCAAATCTTCTAATCTATCAACTCTATTTATAAGAGTTAATATCTGTTCTCCTTGTTGTTTACCAAATTCTGTCAATGTAGAGATTTTTTCTTCAGCACGTGCCAAAGCAATAATCGCCTCTGACATTTGGTCGATTTTTTGTTCTATGCGATCAAGTCTTTGAGCTTGTTCAGCTCTTTGTTCAGCTGCTGTTGCCATATAGATATACCCTACATTTTAATGGTGTAACACCTTTTATTAATCGATGATATTCGCCCTTTTTAATTACAAATACCATACCCTCTTTTAAAAGCCAAGGTAAGCATTTATCAACTTGATATTGCCAACCTTCACCTTCTAAAACTTCTATTTCTCTATCTTCCATATCACGGTGCCACACAAATTCTTCGTCTTCCCTTGTTGGATCAAACGTTCGTATGATGCCGTCTTCCCAGTACGGCTTACCAAAAGTAATTTCCACCGCCCTTTAGTCCTAATTCTTTTGCGTACTTTGGTAATCTACATGCCCAATAACCAGGAGATAGTTTATCCGTTTTCGTATCGCAATTATGTCTAGCAGCAAAACTTTTAGCTGCTTCTTTATCATTTATTTTTGATGATAATCCGCCTTTTTCATCACCAAAAGTAATCTTTTTTACATTTCCTGTTGTAGGATTTTTTACATATACTACATATTTTTTACCAGGTCCTGAGTTTCTTTTTGGTTTGTTTAACTCAGGTTGAGCTTCTTCAACCATAGGTTGTTCTAATGGAACATGAACCCCTTCATATAATCCAAACCTTTCTTCAATGTGTTCTAAAAAGCTATGCATTACACTTTTACCCTTTTAAAGAATTGAAGTTGTTTATCTAATTCTTTTGCTGCCTTATCTAACTGATCTTTAGCAGCTTTAATTTTTGCTTTATTTAAAGCTCTTTCATCTGCAGCTATTTGGTTCAATCTATCTCTTTCATCTTTAATTCTTTGCTTAGCATCTAATATATCATCTTTAGCCATTCTTAATCGAGTTAATTTATCTGCCTTTTTCATTACTTTTGCTCTTTTACGATCAGCAATAGCTTGTTTTGCATATCTAACTGATAAAGCTTTTCCACCTTTTACAATACCTTTAACTGCCAATTTCCCCATAAAAATACCAGCTTTAGTTGCTAATTCAACTGCTTTATATGCTTTATCAACTACCATTAATAATGCATCTTCATCCAATTGCGATAAATGCATATTAGCTTTATTTTCATCCATTTCTAGAATTTCTTCTAGTGTTTTTGGCTCTGTATATTCGTTAAAACTTTTCATTTTTGGCTTTTTATCCATTTTTGTGCTTTCGCATTTTCAGGTGGCTTTTTGGCCCACGCTGCAATCTTTTTATAAGCATCCATTGTTGCTCTATCAATATCTGAAGCTTCAGAATTATCAACAACAATCATTCTATTTCGAAACAAACCTTGAAATTTTCCGATATTCTTTTGAACATCTTTCCACATCTTTTCTACCTGATCATCGGGCAATTGACGTGGCCTAGATTTATTTCTTTTTAATGCTGTTTCTAAATCTGTATTTACAAAAATCATATAAACAGCATAACCTATATCTCTTAATCCATCAACTTGTTTTTTGATTTTACTGTAATCTTTACCAGTACCATCAATAACAAGTCCTAATCTTCCCTTTAAAGCAATTTCCATTTGCTTATTAGTTATATTTTTTGCTTTGGCCCTTACTTCTTGACCTTGTACAGAAAATATATCTTCTGGATCCATTGTTAATCCAGCTTTTTTCAAACCTTTTTCAAATTGATCATCAGAATTAATTAATCTAAATCCTAATGACTTTAAAGAAGTTTTACCCACCACAAATGATTTACCACTTCCTGGACCACCTGCTAAAAAAACTGCTTTAAATATTGAAGGATCATTTATTCCTTCCATCATATTTAAATAATCAGTAAAATTATTTTCCAAATTCATGTCCAGCTACTCTTTTCATTTGCTTAACATATTCATTATAATCTGGCTTCTTTCTATAAAGTTTAATAGAGATCTCATCTCTTTCTTTTCCTTTGATTCTCCAATTATAACCTTTTTCTTTATGTTCAGGATCATCAGTTGGAACTACTCTTCTTTTGAAACCATCTTCCCACGTTTCTCCCTTATACTTTCCTTCGCCTTCGCTCATATCAGCTAAGCTATAAAAAGTTGCGAAAGATATGTAATTTCTACTTCCTATCATTTTAAATTATAAGTAAAAGTTTTACCTTTTGCTTGCTTTTTCTTTGTTACTTTCATTTTAGCAAGACGAGCAATATTATTTACCAATTCTTCGTCTCCTCTCTGCAAAGCATCAACCATTACATCTTCTACTTTTTTTAGAATATGTTTTACAATAGCTCTATCTCCTGCGACTAAAGCTTCATCTGCGTATTGATGCTCATTAAATCCTTTCATTATTATAAACTTCCAGATCTCGGTGTTGGTTTAGATAAAATTTCTCTTGCTTTTTTTGGATTTTTCTTTAACATAGTCATTGCTTGATCTAAATAATCTTCGGAATCGCCGTAAGAAACTCTACTCCATCGAGGATTACCATCTTGATCTGAAAGATATTGTGCAATTCTTAATCCATCAAATGCTCCACCATCGTCAGAAGTATATCTTCCTTCTTTGAACATCTTTCCCCTTTTAACGATTAACATTGCATCTTTCTTATCCATATCGTAATCTTTTACTAACCAATTGATAAGATTTTTTTCTTCTCCACCGAGAGTAATAACTGCTTTACGCTTGTCCCAATTTAACATTACTACTCTTTTGTCATCTTGCCAATCAGGTGCAAGCCTTTGAGGATTACCAAAATC
>Ga0066377_10000027_pt1 | contig 35834 bp, 11 predicted proteins | sample Knorr_S23_td_Sur_FD_70946 | JGI IMG/M metagenome (GOLD analysis project Ga0066377, IMG submission 70946) | Marine microbial communities from Southern Atlantic Ocean transect - Knorr_S23_td_SurfaceB_ad_5m_LV_B | ecosystem: Environmental > Aquatic > Marine > Oceanic | place: Southern Atlantic...
GAAAAAAGGTTCTCACTAAGAGAACCTTCTTCAAATATATAGATAGTAGTGGATAATATCTTAAAATTCTAAAATAGCGTAATCGTATGAAAGAGTTAATTCGATATCAGCTGGGTCATTAGATGCAAAATCTAAATCGTTGAAGTTAGCTGCCTGAATAAATGCACCTTTTAACTTCCATTGTTCGATTTTATCACCAACAGGCCCTAACATATAGAAATCGATATCTTTTTTGTAGAAATCTGCGTATCCTTTTCTACCAGTTAAAGATTCGTATCCTAATCTTACCCATTCCATAACCTGTTGTGCTCCAGAAGGAACAATTGGGTCATACAATGTGATTGTGATATCTTGCCACTCACCCTTACCTTGTAATTTTCTATAAGTGTTGATGTGGTCTAACTTCACAGTTTCGAAATTGATAGATGGTCTAGCTGCAGTTTTAATCAAGTATGATTGAATACCATCAATCTCCATGATATACCTGTTCTTCATCTTCGGTTCGAAGTTTGTGAACATCATTTCGTTAAATTCTAATACTTCTGCCATTTTATATTTCCTCTTTTATACTAATAAATATTAGTTATCTATTTTTTTGTTATGCCGAGAACGATGCTCCAGTTGGTAAGATGTTGAAGTCAATTACAATGAATTCAGCTGTCTTAGCCGGTTGTAGGAAAATCTGTCCAGCAAGTATGTTTCTATCAACTACATCAGGTGTGTTGTTAGTCTCATCCATAACCACTTTGAATGCGTACAATCCTTGTCTTTGTTGGATACCTTCTAAGTAAGGTTGTACAGTGTTGATGAATCTACCTCTAGTCGATGCCGTATTTTGTTCGAATACTAAGAATCGAGATGTAGATGCCACAAATTTCTTAACATTGATTAATAATCTTCTAACATTGATTCTATCTAATGCTGATGCTTTATCTTGCAATGTTTTCTGTCCAAATGCCACAATACCTTGTCCAGGGAATGCTGCGATTGGGTTTACTTTATTTTCATATAGAGTATCTCTCTCCGAATGAGTCAATCTATTCAATACTGAAACTGCTCCGATGATTCCACCTCTATTTAAACCAGCAGGTGCGAACCATTCAGCTGCGATAGCGTCATTAGCTGCATATACAGCAGGTAATAGTACTGAAGGTGGTACACTTACTAATTTGTTAGTGTTTGTATCTACTGTTTTAACCCAAGGATAGTAAGAACCTACATAATTAGAATCGATTGAGTTAGCTTGAGTAGTTACTTGTGCGATTGTATCGTTTACTGAAGTTAAATCAGAGATATAGAAACAATCTTGTCTAGCTTCTACCATATCAATCACATCAGTAGTTACCGCTGGGTGTAATCTTCTTACGATACCCGGCGTTACTACCATATTAATATCAAATTCATCAGCGTTTGAAATAGCATCGATTGCTTTCTTATATGCTACCGAACCACTAGCCGTTGAATCAGTTAAATCAAATCCTTGTGAGTTACCAGCTGAGATTGATGCTCCTAAAGCAATTTCTCTAGCAGGACTCATTCCATCAAATCCACCTTGGAATCCTAATGTAAATTGTCTCTTAATCATATCAGCTGTTGCTGAACCAGTCATTTCTAATGATAAACCTACACCAGTTACATTTCCATCAAATCCAAATGCTACATTTGAACCAACTCCTGTACTTTCAGGTATTGGGTTTAAGTAGTTTGCGTTATCATCCTTTACACCAATAGTTTCAAAATCGAAACCAGCATATTGATAAGGATTACCAGTTGTATTTGATGTTGAAGTTGTTTGGTAAACTACTACTGGAACGATAGTTTCATCAGTTGCTTTGATTGGGTTAGTATATGCTCCATGTCCGAATGGTGCAGCTGATACAGGGTAAGAACCTTGTGCTCCACATTGTACTCTAATATATGATGAGTTATTTATCCAATCACCATTTTCAGTAATTTTACCATTTGAATCAACAGTGTAATATCTATCACCAATTACTCTTGCGATGTAATTCGGAGAATCTGGGTCTAAGTTTACATTGTTGAAAGTTTCTAATACTACTTTTCTCTTATCAGTATCACTATAAGAACGGATAGTTATGCTGAATACTGAATAATCAGTTCCACCATCTTCACCCGCTGCTTTAACACCAGAGATAGAAACTTTAAATCTTTTATTTTCACCATTACCAGCTCCTAAAGTATGGAACTTAAATAGGTCATATCTTTCACCGGAGATTAATTGTGATTTGACCCAAGGAGTTGATGCTGAACTCGCATCGTAAGTAAAGTTTTGAGTTGGAAGAGCTTCTGCTTGAACAGCTTCTCCATTAGCAACTGCTAAACTCATACCACTTACTGCATTTTTAAAGTAAGAATAAGCGTATGCATCTTTTGAACCTAATGCAGATACTCCAAATACATCAGTTACATCATTGTTAGCTGATGAAAGTAATGAAGAAGATACTTCTCCAATACCACTACCACTTACTACAAATGAACCAGATGTAAGTTCTGATGAAGTTACTGTAAAACCACTAAACCCAACTTCTTCATCACCATTATTTGTTGAATGAAGAGATGCGATTAATTTTTTACTTCCATCTGAACCACTAGCTACTAAACCAATAGGTGCTGCTTGTTGGTAACCACCTACTCCTGCTACTCTAACGATTGTTGCCGTACCAGCTTCTCTTAAATAGTTTTGTACTGCATAATCTGTATAGTATGTTCCATCAGGAGTACCAAATTTATCCTCAAACTCACTTTGAGTTCTAACGATTGTGGGAACAAACGCTGGTCCTTGTTTAAAAGGTCCGATGAACGCTGCTCCGATTTCTCCTACACCTTGTGCTAAGAACGATAAATCATTCTCTCTTGTGAATACACCAGGTGATACAATTCTTTCTGCCATATTATCTCCGTATTATTTAATAAACAATTTAGTTATTACTACTATAAATATAACTAAAAGTTTGAAACCAACAATTATTACTCTGAACCACTAACTGGAGTTGGGGTTACAGAACCTGTTGACCAAGGTAAGTCTCCTTCACCGATTTCTTCACTAGCATCATCAACCTCGTCAATCTTCTTTTGGATTTGTTCTGAGATGTGGTCCCAATATCCAGTTGCTGGACTTGTTACCGAAGCGGATACCCATCCACATACTAACTCTTCTGTCAAATCTCCGAAAGCTACGAACTCATCAGCTGAACCTGAATCGAAATCGATTGGAGTAGCTCCAACAAATCTTCCCTCAGTACCTGTTGTTGATTCTGTACCAGTACATGTCCATCTAACGTGTAAAATCACATTCTCGTAATCACCTACTGTTTTTTTAGTCATTTGGGTTACACCCCAAGAATAAGTTACTGCCATTTTTATTTCTTTTTTATATATAAATATATAGGTTGTCTCCCAAACGGAAAACAATCACCTATAAATATAACCTAAGTTTTATAAACACAAATATTATTAAGATATACTTCCTGAAGTTTCTACGAAACTTGAAGATACATGCTCCCATGCTTGTTGAATGAATAAAGATTCACTAGCATATAAATCTGCTTCATTTACTTCATCATAAAAGAATTCTAAATGGTCTCTACTAATTTCAACACCATTTTCCATAAAAGAAACTCTTTTTACAACACCCAATGATGGATTTTGTACATTTATCTCTAATTTGTTTAAAACTACTACTTTTTCTAATGCCATAATTATTTTATTTCTTTAATAATTCTTTCATCATCTCTTTCAATTCAGAAAGTTCTGACTTTAAATATTCAATTTCTTCTTTTTGAGATTTAACAATATCATTTTGTTCGTTGATTGCATTAACTAATAATGGAGTTAATCTATCGTAATCAACCGTCATATAATCATATCCCAATCGTTGAGCTTTTGGAGCTGGATGTACAATTTCAGGAAGAACTGATTTAACATCTTGTGCAGATACACCGACTTGTAGTTCATTTCCTTCATACCCAACTAAGTTAGCTTCTTTATTATTTCTATAATAGAAACCTCTCAACTTACCAACTTTATCAAGAGCGTTATCAATATCACCCTCAATATCTTTTAATCTTTCATCTGAGTAGTAAGCGATGACGTTACCTTCAGCGTAAAGAATATCATTAATTCTAAGACCAGAACCTTCAGTTCTTGCTTTCCAACCACCATTGTAGTGTAAGTAAGTGTGTGAGTTTCTGATGTATTGAGTCATCCACTCATTATTCACATCATTGTAAATACCAGCGGTAGAACTATTATCGTGCATAAATACAATTCTACCATTAAGAGAGAATCCATCCCATCCACCAATATTTCCATAAGTTGCAACAGAACCATACTCTCCACCTTCATCTTGTACTGAACGTACACCTGTTCCTCTATCTTGGAAGTATAAACCAGTACCACCTTGAGGTCTAAACCAATCGTTTGCGTAAACAGTCCGTAATTGAGTTGAACCAGCTGGGTCACAATAATAACCAGTATTATTTGAATCATAATATCTACCAGCATACATTGAACCACCATTACCATCGTTAACATCTAACATTGGAATAGTTACCCAACCTCTCCATCCACTCCAAGAGCTTCTGAATCTCAAATTGGAAATAGGTCCACCAACCATTTGCCATCCATAACCACCAGTGTTAGAACTACGATAGTGGAATGCTTGTGCACCAACCCAGTGTGATGTACCTGAAGGTTGGTTATCTGGGTTACTCCAAGAATCGATGAATCCAGAACCCCAAGTTGAAACAACATTCATATCTTGTCTACCCCAACCATAGGCACCAGTCCAATAGTTAGTATCACTAGTTTGACGAGGTCTACTTCTATAATATTCACCACTATTTCTCGTATGACCTGGTAATCCCATATAAGCCATCGTTCTATTACTCACACCTTCAAATCTCGTAGAGTGTGCAGATGCACCATCAAAATAATAGCCAGTATTATTTGAATCATAGAAGATTGGTGCTCTTAACGAATCTCCAGCTTGTAGGTTGTAGTTAACATACACATTGTTTCCACCCAATGGGTCAGTTGCGTTGTTAACAGACATTACCTGCGTTGCCATGTTGTAATCGTTGTAGAAACGCATACCATTGTAAGATGCATTTGCTCCAAACTTAATACCCGTATGGAATGCAATTCTTAAATCAGGGTACCGATAAGACCAACCACCACCTTCTCTGAAGATTGCGTATGCTGAACTTCTATCATTTGAGAAATAAATACCATATGTATGGTCGGTTGATACTCCATATCTATTTCTTAAATCGTTTGAACGGAATGAATTAAATATCGATGTACTATTTGGGTCAGCGTAATAACCTGTATCGTTATTATCATAGAAAATAGGAGTTCTTACATCAGAATTATGTCTAAAGTAATCTGAGTTTAATCTCGCTACTTCATTATTTGAACCAGTACCAAATATTGTTGTTCCACCATCATAGTAGTTAATATATGTAGTATATCCACTAGCTGAATCTAAGTGTAAGTTACCATTTGTAGTTACTACCGATGCAACAGATGAGTTGTCTACATATTCTCTACCATTACCACCGACTTGTAAGTACCGTCCCCAACTATTGTTTGGTCCGATATAAATTCTTCCTCTTAATCTTAAAGCTTGTCCAGTTGAGTTAGGGTCTAAGTAATATCCTGTATCGTTATTATCATAGAAAAGTGGTGCTCTAAATGAACCTCTTGCTTGTACATATCCACTTTGAGTTTCTAATTCCCAAGTACCATTATATCTTAACTGAACATATGAGTTTCTATACATTAAGATAGCCCACTCATTTTCGTAATCATTATAGATACCAGCAGCATTTGAGTTATCGTGCATAAATACCCAACCACCATTGATTGAATATCCAGCCCAACCACTTCTCGTTCTATCAACTCTCATTGTACCATAGTTACCACCTACAGTATCAACACCAATCCGAGCTTCTAATGTACTACCATCTGAATAGAAGTAAGTACCATTATCATTTTGGTGTCTAATTGCCCAACTTCCACCAGCATCTAAGAAACCGATTTCATTTGAGTTAGTTGCGTAAACATATCCTCTAGCTGAGTTACCAGATGTTGTGAATAAAATTTGTGCAGTTGATGAACTACCAGAATATAATCTCCATCGAGATGATGAATCAGAATACCAATGCATTCCAGTTGATTGGTTGTATAAACCTTCACCACTATTATCGTTTCTAAACCAGTTTCTAGCGTAGATTTCAGTTGCTCTGAAATCATTGAAAGATGAGTAAGAACGAGGGTCAGCGTAATACCCCGTATCATCCGAATCGTAGAAGATTGGAGTTCTCATATCAGAATAGTGATATAAGTAATCCGAGTTTGCTCTCAACATTTCACTACCACCTCGTAGGATTCTGAATGCATATGAGTTAGATGATGCCATTCTAAGGTCGATACCATAATCCAAGTTACCAGTGACAATCATACCCCAGTCATTGTTGTTTGGTTTGTTAATCCATAGGATTGCATCATCACCAGATGCTTGATTATCAACACCATCCAATCGTAGACCACTCATTCGAGAAGTATTTCTTGGATTTACATAGAAACCACTATCATTTAAATCATAGTAGATTGGTGAGTTTACATAATCATAGAAAATACCCCAACCATCAACTCTCAAGTTTAGGTTACCAGTATCAGAACTCATTCTGAATTCACCAGCAGTTCCAATAAAATCAATACCTGGTTGAGAATCCCAATGAGTATTGGTTCTCAATCTCATTGTACCACTATGTGCAGGCATTCTGATTTCTGAACCAAAGTCTGCAAAGTATGCTGGATTATCGTGGTTATAGAATCTATCAGCATTAACATTATTGTAAGTAGAGTTATTACCATTAACACCACTACCTAACAATTGTCTCCTTATACCACCAGGGTCAGAAACACTGTATTCAATATTACCAACAGTATTATTATTAAAGTTTAAATCGGATGATATAGAAACTCTATATCTAACACCTTGTAGTAATTCCATATAGAACCAATAACCACCACTAGCTAAATCTCTTGGTCCAGCTGAACGTACAAAATATCCATAAGGATTTTGGTTTGCATTATAAGAACCATGTTCAGTATAGAAGTACCAATAGTTTTCTTGTCCACTATGCCACTCTCTTGAGTTTATAATATATCTCGCAGTACAACCTCCATATGGATTGTTACTGTTATCATTGATTCTACGAGAAATTGCCATTTCAACAGGCATACCACCACCATTGAATCTACTAATATTAAATCTTACCCAAGCATATGAACCATTAAATGAACCAGGTACATCAATATAATATTCTTTTTGATAAGTTTTTTGAATTTGAAGTGCATTTAGATTTGATGTTCCATTAGGGTCTACATAATATCCAGTATTATTTGAATCATAATAAATCGGAGAACGCATTTGTGCCGTAGCGTTAAATACTTCAGCATTTAATTGTGCGTTGTATTGACCTGTATCTCCATAGAAGGTAAAGTTTGCTCCAGTTCCATTTGGATTACCATCATCTACTCTAATTTCAGCATCAAATGATGTATTAATGAATCCGATTCGGTTACCTGCAAGGGTAAGGGTGTTCATATGAGATTGAGATGCTGGATTTACATAATATCCAGTATCATTTGAATCATAGAAAATTGGTGCTCTTAAAGAGTTACCCGCCTGTAAGTAGTTGTTTACATAAATGTATCCAGAAGAATACATTTCCATATTTGTTCTACGAGTACCACCGGTATCAGTATTATAGAAATAAGTGTGTCCAGCGGTTGAGAACCTCATATATGCCTGCCCAAAGTTGGTATTTGGTCTACCAAAGTAATATGCACCACCACCACCATTTAGGTTGTTATCCACATTGTATCCAAATCCTGCCCAATCCCAAGTGTTACCTGGTTCAGATGCCCACATTTGTAAAATAACTTCACCAGTACCAGCACCATTGTTACCAGAAGGAAGCGATACTCTTAATGCAGAGTTACCATGGTCACCAATTACATGCAATCTCTTAGATGGTAATCCATATCCAACACCTAACTGCCATAATCTTGAATCACCATTAGGGTCAACTCTATATGCAGTATCGTTCCAATCATAATAAATTGGGTAATATGCATAATCATCAGAATTGTATGCAGAAATACCACCATCAGTTCTTAATTGTTTATTAAAGTAGAATAATCCTCTATCAGTTTGGAAATGTGCATATGAAGTATTCATTGGCCCCATATCAACATAACCTGAATTAGTTCTCATTCTTAGTGCGTTACCATTACCTTCTTCTAACTGAGTATTTGAATCATTAATTTGGTATTCACCATAAACTCTAACACCGGCATCTATTGTTCTTAATCGTTCACCATCATTTTCATACAATCTAACATAAGTCCTAGCCGTATCGGTGTGCATGTAAAGAAGTGCTTGATTGGTACCTGATGTGTTTTCACCTTGGAAATAGAAGTTACCACCGGCATGGTTGTAGTTTCTAATATATAGGTGATTACCTGAATGATAAATTTGTTGGTCAGAACCATTACCGAACCGAAGAGTTTGACCATCTTGGAATTCCATATTGGCATAAATCTCAATCGGGTCATTAGCATCTGCATCAATGTATCCTCTAATATCCAATTGTCCATTTATCTGAACATTGTTCATTATAGAGGTAGATGCGAAATCACCATAGTAAGCAGTATCATCACTATCGTAATAACGAGGTGCGTACATATCTTGTGCATTTACTGCAGTTCCACCGATTTGTACATTTCTCATTGTTACCGTTACCTTCTTAGAAGATGAAGGTTCGGTTGAGTTTGTGATAGATGTTACTCTATTTCTTGAATTTCCACCAGCATCTCTTACTCTTACTTCAAATGAATTCCAATAAGATACTCTTGGCCACCAAAATGCAAGTGTACCACCATTATCAAATACTTTCATTGTAGAGAATCCTGCTTTACCAATATGTAAACCAGAATAATTGATAATAGTGTTGTTATATAAGTAACCCTGAACCATAAAGTTAAATGGTGGGTCTGATGAATAACTTTTACCAGTTGCTTCTAATACAAACGATGCCCCATTTGTGGTATTTGAAGTAATATCAGTTTGTACTAATGTTCCAGATGTAAAATCAGAACCAGAATGTTTTTTATGTATGTATTCACTACCATATATGTTTTGTGCATGATACAATACAGAAGTTGAAGTAGGGTCTGCGTAATAACTCGTATTATTTGTATCATAGAAAATAGGTGCTCTTTTAGAATTTTCAGAGAATGAGTTACCACTACTATCGAAATAAGTTCTATTTGAACCACCCCCACCAGGTCTTAATTCTAAATTACCACCATTATATGATGCAATATCCCAAGAAGTTGCCCCATTATCTTGTAATCGTACATAAGACCAGTTATTATTAGAATCCAAATCAATTCTAGCATATGATGAACTATCAACTCTAAACCCATCTGCTCTAGTAGTTCTTATTTGACCTAATGTTTGGAAAGATACTCCTGTCGTGTTAGGGTCTACATAAGTTCCAGTATCATTTGAATCATAGAAAATAGGTGCTCTTGATGATGCTGATGAGTAACTATTACCCGATGTATCTACTCTGAATCTAAATGTAGTACCTGTGGTAAATTGTAGATTACCTGCAGCATTACTCATATTATCAGGAGATTCATAGATTCTCCAATCATTACCACTTAACCATTGAATACCTTCACCAGCACCAGGGTCATTTATTTGTATATTATTAACATTGTATAAATTGTTGTTATTCATATTAATCGCCTGTAGCGATGATGTACCATTTGGATTTAGGTATTTTCCAGTATCATTTGTATCATAGAATATCGGAGCCCTCATATCTGTTGAGTCCGTAAACCCAAAAGAAGTATATGACCTTTCCCAAGATGAGATTAATGCTCTTACTGTACCATCTTCTCTTCTTAACCTCATATCAGGGTAACCATTACTACCTACCCAGAATCCAGATGAGTTATCATTACCAGCACCCTGAGTTACAAATATAAATGACCATGTACTATTCCGTACTTCTCTAAGAGAAATAGCGTTATCAGCTACATTATTTAAATCCATATCAATAGCATGGCTATTGATTACTAAATTAGTAGATAATGTGGTGTTACTATTATTTACCTCTAATCGTTCACCACCACCAGTTACAACTCGCCATTGGTCCTCTGCATGGAATTGTAAGTAAGTATTAGTATCACCATAACTGATGATTTGGTCATCTAAATAGATATCGGTTACATAGTTAAGATTTCCAGCACCTAAACTTAATCCAGCAAATGTTGGTGAATCAGTTGTACGAACATTTTGGTTCATTGCATATAACTCATAATCACCCTGTCCAGTGTTTAAGAATGTTGAGTTAATACCACCACTAAATGTTGCTTCACCTGATTTGTTAATTGTTAATAATGATTGTGCTGAGTATTCAGATTGTCCACCAGATGCTTGATATCCAATTTGGTAATTTGAAAAACCACCACTATATCTTAAACCAGCGAACCATTCCTGAGAACCATATGATGTATCAAAGAATTTAGTACCAATACCTCTACCCTCATAACCAGTCATTCTGATTAATGTTGTCCAAGCAGGCGCTCCTGCGGTATCAGTTGCAACTAAATCAAAAGTTGTAGCTGTATTATTTCCACCTACATATAAGTTACCATTTGTTTCTAATCCATCATCCGCATGCCATCTATCAGCTGATTCATCCCAATAGAATGATTTGGTTGCTGAACCTCCTCTTAATACTTCAATACCAGCATCTTCCGAAGGAGTACCTGATGTAAAGTTTGAATTAAGAGTAATAATATTATCTGCTAACTTAATTGTTTCAGTATCAACTGTTGTAGTTGTACCTGTTACTTGTAAGTTACCTGTTATTGTTAATGTTGTTCCATCAAAAGTAAGATTACTTTCAACGGTTGCGTTTGGTGCTGACCCATTTAGGGTAATTACACCATTATCAGTATTACCAGTTAGGGAAAGTAATCCACTTGAACCACCAGAACCAGAAGTACCTGAACTACCACCAGAACCTGATGTTCCAGATGAACCTCCACTACCAGATGTTCCAGATGAACCACCAGAACCTGATGTTCCAGATGAACCTCCACTTCCACTTGTTCCTCCACTACCCGAAGAACCCCCAGAACCAGATGAACCTCCACTTCCACTTGTTCCACTTGAACCTGATGTACCTGAAGAACCCGAAGTACCTCCACTACCAGATGTTCCTCCAGAACCTGATGTTCCTCCACTACCAGATGTACCATCGGAACCTACTACACCATCAGCACCACTTGTTCCTCCACTACCAGATGTACCAGATGAACCTGAAGTACCACTACTTCCACTTGAACCAGATGAACCTCCACTTCCACTTGTTCCTCCACTACCAGATGTTCCACCAGAACCACTTGTACCATCAGAACCTATTGCACCAGCAGCACCATCAGTACCACTACTTCCACTTGAACCACTACTTCCAGAAGAACCCGATGTTCCTCCACTACCAGATGTACCAGATGAACCCGAAGTACCTGGCGTACCACCTTCACCACTAGCACCATCTCTACCAGATGTACCACTCGTTCCGCTTGTTCCACTTGAACCAGATGAACCTGAAGAACCAGATGTACCATCTACACCAGAAGAACCCGATGTACCTTCCGAACCATCCGTACCAGATGAACCAGAACTACCACTTGTACCCGAAGAACCACCCACACCATCTTGTCCATCTTGTCCAGATGTACCAGAAGTACCTGATGAACCAGATGAACCACTTGAACCAGATGAACCTCCACTACCAGATGTTCCATCATCTCCATCTACTCCATCTACACCAGATGTGCCGCTTGTTCCACCAGAACCACTTGAACCACCAGAACCCGATGTACCACCAGAGCCCGATGAGCCACCAGAACCACTTGTACCTGATGAACCACCAGAACCACTTGTTCCAGATGTACCACCAGAACCAGATGTTCCTCCACTTCCACTCGTTCCACCAGAACCACTCGTTCCACCACTTCCGCTTGTTCCACCAGAGCCAGAAGTACCTCCAGAACCACTAGTACCAGAACTTCCACTTGAACCAGAAGAACCACCAGAACCAGATGTTCCACCAGAACCACTTGTACCAGATGTACCATCTACACCCGATGAACCAGATGTACCTGAAGTCCCACTTGTACCAGATGTTCCACTTGTACCAGATGTACCAGCAGTACCAGCTGCAGGTTCCCATCCACCAGATGTGTATCTATAAATGTTAGTATCAGTATCGTTATAATATAATTGTCCGATTTGTCCACTAGCAGGCGCTGAACTAAATACTGGAATTACAATAGAATCTTTTAAAAGAACTGAACCTGTAAATTGATGTGTATCAGTTGAATCATCACCAAATACATTCGAACCCGATGCATAAATTACTGATGATGAAATAAATGTTGTTATTAATTCAGTTGATGTTATTGTTCCACCTACTGATAAATTGTTTCCGATTGTTAAATCGTTATCTACTTGTGCATTATTTTTAAAAATACCACTACCAGTTACAATTAAAAATTTATCAATTGTAGTACCGGTGTTTATTCTTAAACCTTGATTTTCAGAAATTACAGCTTCTGCTGAACCTGATTTTAATCTATCGATATCACCTAATGCTGATGCTGGTACATTATATAAACCACTACCATCACCATCATATCGAGATGCTGATATAGATGAACTTACACTTAATGAACCTGTTATTGTAGTATCACCAGTAATATCAAAGGTAGTTCCACTTTCAACCGATGCGGTTGCTGAACCTTCTGCTATTCTTGTTATATCACCAGTAAGTGCAGTTGTTGGAATATTATTTAATTCGGAACCATCTCCTCTGAAAGAACCACTAAAAGAAGATGCAGTTACACTATTATCTACATTTAAGGACGTATTTATATCAATCGAAGATGTGGATATAGTTGCCTGCTCTACACCTTGAACATCAATCGAAAGTAAACTTTGACTGACCTGATTAATTCCGTTTGGGTTCTTTCCTCCGTATTCCATTAACCTCTATTTATGATATCTCTAATACTGATACAATAACATCTGCCGAACTATTTACATTAGATGTTACTGTCATTGAATCATTTGCTTCCAAAACTACTTTTTGGTCACCACCAACTAAAACTGCCGATGAACCATTGGGGATAACTGCTCCCTTTACTAAGTATTTAGTAACTCCAGCAGAGTTATCAGTTATTTGTACATCTACATAAATATTTTGAGATACAATATTAGCCACATTTACACCAATTACTGTTGTAGATGTTGCGGCTGGTGTTGTGTAAACGCTTAAACCACCAGTTCCTGCTGGCCCTTTTATACTATTTTTAAATGTGTTTGCCATATTCCTATCCTAATGCTATTGAGAATGCCAACGCAGAATCTAATACATCTACACCTTCCACTGTAAATGAATTTCCTTGAGTTACATTTATCGAACCACTTACTTCAACTGAACCACTATTGATAATATTTGTAATACTACCAGTATTAGTTGTTCCAACATTTAGAGTTTGCCTAACTATTAAATCAGTAAATTCAGCTTGTTCTACTGTGATATCCCCAGTAAATGAACCAGTAACAGAACCACTAAACGAACCAGTGAAAGAACCACTTAATTCAGCATATGCTGAAGGGGCTTGTGTAATCGAACCTGAAAAACTGGGTTGGTCTATTCTCATTGATAATTATCTTTTCTTTTGTATAAATATCAATTAATTATCTTTTAACTTCTAAGATGGTTTGGTAGGCCATACAATATTATAAGGGTCTGATTGAGTTGTTACATCTCTAAGAGATTGTCTGTATGTTTGCCATTCAGTTAGTTTAGAACCTGTAATTGGTGAATCCTGAAATTGTGTCCAATCAGAATCACTCAATAATGTATTTCTACTATCTCTTATTTCAGACCACTTTATTTCTTTTCTTGTATTTATGGTAACTTCATCTGCATCAGATATTTGATATGTTTGTACATATACCGAACCTGATAAAGTTGGAGTTACTTCTACTACATCTTTAGTATAATCATCATCATAACCACTATCTTTTGATTCAACATTGTACACACCAAAATTTTCCAACAAACTATCTGGGATAATTGATGGAAAACTTACATTCGGATTCTCAATTTTTAAATTTTGAACCGAATATGGATATGTTATAGTTGAACCTGATACTTTTAGATACATAATATTTTATTTAAATGTTGCTGGTATCGAACCAAAATTAGTTAAACCACTACAAAATGCAAAACAATCAGTACCAACAGGTGTTGGAGTTCTTTCCCAAATTTCATCACCACTTGGTGTATCGGTTGGAGTTGTTCCACCTAATGAGTTAGCTGTTGTTGCCATATTAAATGCATTAGCAAATGTTGTAACCGATTGGTTGTTACTAAAAAAGTTTGATGGAATTGCGGTTATAGCCCTGCAGTTCCTAAATACTGATTCAAAGTTTACAACTTGTGTATTGTTATCAAATAAATTATTTGGAATTGATGTTAAACTTAAACATGCGTTAAAAGTACCTGAAAATGATGTTACATTTGTATTATTATCAAATAATCCAGATGGGATTGATGAAAATCCAGTACAAAATACGAATGTGTTAACAAAAGATGTAACATTTGATGCGTAATCAAATAGACCAGCTGGAATTATTGTAATTCCTGTTTGTCTAAATGTAGAGTTAAATCTAAGTACAGTATTTAATCCCTCATGCAATGTTGCATTTGGAGTTGGAGTTGCTCCATCATTTGGAATAGTTGTTAAATAAGTACATCCATAGAAATCTATTTGTTCAAAATCCACACCACCCCAATCATCAACTGAACGGTATAAATTTTTATAAGATGTGTTGTTATTAACGTTAAAACCTGGACAATATCCATTAACTATAATTTGATATGTACCAGCTACTGAATATGTATGGAATCTATTTGATGATAATGCTGATGTAATAGTTGTTGTAGCACTACCATCACCCCAATCAACAACTATATTTGGTTGTTTTCCACTTGGTGATGTTAAAGGGAGTTCAAATTGTGTATTTGCTCCTCCAGTTTGTATTGTAAATTTAAAAGGTCTCACTTGTCCTGCTTCTATTGAAATTAAACGTCTTGCTATACTCATAACTATTCATTAACTTACATTATTTGCACTTAGGAATCCATAATATGTACTTCCTCCATCATAAGTATAGAATACTAAAATATCTTTTCCATTTGCGGTTAATGTTGGTGCTGCTCCATTTGCCCATTCGATTGTACCAGGCCAACTTACAGTTGCAGTTCCACCACTACCATCTTCCAACACCAATGTGAATCCGATAGAACGAGGACCTGTTGGTGCGTTTGAAAGAGTAATTGTTATTGATGCGGTTCTATTAATTCTAAAGTTATTACCTAAAGATAAATTAATATTTGTACTTCCTGATGAATTACCAATGTTTACATAATTTTCGTGGTATCTCAGAGAGAATGTAGCATCACTTACATCTAAATCACCAGTTACATCCAATAAGTTTCCATCGAAAGTTAAGTTGGTTTCTGCGGTTGCAGTTCCATCACCATCCATAGTAAGAACTCTATCACTTCCATCATTATCAACCGTTAAGAATCCACTTGAACCAGAAGTACCTGATGAACCCGAAGAACCTGAAGTACCAGATGAACCTAATCCACTCGTACCAGAAGTACCCGATGAACCGAATAAAGTACCATCTTGTCCAGAAGTACCACTACTTCCAGAAGAACCTGATGTACCACCAGCTCCAGTTAAACCAGATGTACCCGAAGAGCCATCAACACCAGAAGTACCACCAGTACCACTTGAACCTGATGAACCAAATAAAGTACCATCTAAACCTGATGTACCCGATGTACCAGCAGTTCCTGTCTCACCACTTGTACCACTACTACCACTACTACCAGCAGTACCTGTCGTACCACTACTTCCACTACTCCCAAATAAAGTACCATCTAAACCTGATGTACCTGATGTACCATCAGAACCAGTATTTCCAGAAGTACCCGAAGAACCACTTTCACCACTTGTACCCGAAGTTCCACTACTTCCAAATAAAGTACCATCTTGTCCAGAAGTACCCGAAGAACCTGCAGTTCCACTTACACCAGATGTTCCACTTTGACCGCTTGTACCAGAAGTTCCTGCTGAACCCGAAGAACCAAAGAAAGTACCATCTTGTCCACTTGTACCCGATGTACCACCAGTACCAGTTGTACCCGAACTACCACCAGTACCCGTTGTACCTGCCGTACCAGTAGAACCAGCAGTACCTGTTGTTCCAGATGTTCCACTACTTCCAAAGAATGTACCATCTTGTCCAGAAGAACCCGATGTTCCACTTGTACCGCTTGTTCCTCCAGTACCAGTTGTTCCAGCAGTACCGGTTGAACCAGAAGTACCAGCCGAACCAGAAGTACCGCTTACACCAGATGAACCAAAGTAAGTACCATCTTGTCCACTTGTACCGCTTGTACCACTTGAACCAGATGTACCCGATGTTCCAGCACCAGATGTACCTGATGTTCCTGCCGTACCAGATGAACCAAAGAAAGTTCCATCAAGACCCGATGTACCAGTTGTACCACTTGTACCCGATGAACCACTTTGACCGCTTGTACCCGAAGTACCTGCTCCACTTGTACCTGATGAACCAGATGTACCAAAGTTTGTACCATCTAAACCACTACTACCAGATGTACCTGTTGTTCCACTTGAACCAGATGTTCCAGTTGTTCCAGAAGTTCCAGATGTACCAGCGGTTCCAAAATTAGTACCATCTAAACCACTACTACCTGATGTACCATCAGTACCAGCTTGTCCATCAACACCATCAGCTCCAGATGAACCAGATGTACCTGAAGAACCACCAGTTCCAGCAGTACCAGATGAGCCACTACTACCGCTGGTTCCAGATGTTCCAGAAGTACCACTACTTCCAAAGAATGTTCCGTCTACTCCGCTTGTTCCACTTGTTCCAGTTGTACCAGAAGTTCCAGCTGAGCCGGATGTACCCGATGTACCACTACTACCGAAGAATGTTCCATCTTGTCCAGACGAACCTGAAGTACCTGTTGTACCACTTGAACCAGCTGAACCACTTGTCCCACTACTTCCGCTAGTACCATTTGTACCCGAAGTACCTGATGTACCACTACTTCCTTCAGCTGATGTACCAGACGAACCTGATGTACCAGTTGTTCCACTACTTCCACTCGTTCCAGAGGTTCCACTTGTTCCACTTGTTCCTTCTGCGGATGTACCAGATGAACCTGATGTACCACTTGTTCCAGAAGTTCCACTACTTCCACTTGTTCCAGATGTACCTGATGTACCACTGCTTCCTTCAGCAGATGTACCACTCGTACCAGCTGAACCTGAAGTTCCAGTTGTTCCGCTTGTACCTGATGTTCCCGCCGTACCACTACTTCCTTCAGCTGATGTACCACTCGTACCAGCTGAACCAGAAGTTCCTGCCGAACCTGATGTTCCAGCTGAACCAGAAGTTCCGCTTGTACCTGATGTTCCCTCCGAACCAGTTGTACCCGATGTTCCAGAAGTTCCTGCTGAACCTGATGTTCCGCTTGTTCCTGCTGAACCAGAAGTTCCGCTTGTTCCCGATGTACCAGATGTACCTTCTGAACCAGTTGTACCCGATGTTCCAGAAGTTCCCGAAGTACCAGCCGTACCACCACTACCAGATGTACCGCTTGTTCCAGATGTTCCCGATGTTCCCGATGTTCCGCTTGTTCCACTTGTTCCAGTTGTACCAGAAGTACCCGAAGTACCGGCTGAACCTGATGTTCCATCCGAACCAGACGTTCCAGAAGTACCAGCTGAACCTGAAGAACCTTCAGCTCCACTTGTACCACTCGTACCAGAAGTACCTGATGTTCCATCCGTACCAGTTGAACCTGAAGTACCACTTGAACCAGAAGTACCAGCTGAACCTGAAGAACCTTCTTGTCCACTTGTACCACTACTTCCACTACTTCCGCTTGTTCCACTACTTCCAGAAGAACCACTTGAGCCACTCGAACCGCTTGTTCCAGATGTTCCGCTTGTTCCAGATGAACCTGATGTACCAGAACTTCCGCTACTTCCACTTGAACCGGAAGAACCTGATGTTCCTCCACTACCAGATGTACCAGATGAACCTGATGAACCTGATGAACCAGAACTTCCACTTATACCACTTGTACCACTTGAACCAGAAGAACCTGATGTTCCAGCTGAACCACTTGAACCTGATGAGCCACTTGTTCCAGATGTACCAAATTTATTTTCTATTTCAATAGTACCAAGCATTGATGTGTGAACAGTACATTGATAGAATATATTATTAGGTGCATTTTCAGGTACTCTATATTCAATTAATACTGATGTACTATGTTTTCCATTTGTTGGGTCATTATTTGTTGTACCAGGTACAGCGGTTGTACTTTCACTAGCTAATCTCAATGCGAATGGATGTGATGAACTTACATTTGAAACATCAAAGTAATATAATTCACCTCTTACAACAGTTATAGTTGGTTGATTTCCACTATATCCATCTATTGTAAAATTATTTCCACCAGGTGTTCTAACTACAAATAAAGCTCCACCCTCTCTACCAGCAGTTCCACTTGTACCACTTGTACCACTTGTACCAGCTGTACCCGATGAGCCAGATGTACCACTACTTCCACTTGTACCAGAAGTTCCACTACTTCCACTACTTCCACTTGAACCACTACTTCCACTTGAACCAGCTGAACCAGAAGTTCCAGACGTTCCACTTGTACCAGATGTTCCACTTGTTCCGCTTGAACCAGAACTACCAGATGAGCCGGATGAACCTGATGTTCCACTTGAACCAGATGTTCCACTTGAACCAGATGTTCCACTCGTACCACTTGAACCAGAAGTACCACTACTTCCACCAGTACCACTTGTTCCAGATGTACCAGATGAACCCGATGTACCAGTTGTTCCACTCGTTCCACTTGTACCCGAACTTCCACTTGTTCCACTTGTTCCAGAAGAACCCGCAGTTCCCGTAGTACCACTACTTCCAGAAGAACCCGAAGTACCACCAGTACCAGATGTACCACTTACGGCGGTTACATCTCTCTTTTTAATTTCACCAGTTATTTCATCAATGATAAGAACTGTATCTGAACTACCCGTTTCTAATCCTATTAATTGTGTACTTCCCGTTACTACTAAACTACCACTTACTTCAAATCTTCCAATGAAAGAACCAGTACCAGTATTTGGTAAGAAATTTTCTCCTAAGAAATCACCAGCATTTAAAGCGAATGAAGCGGTTGCTGCATAAGATGCTGAAAGTACAGTCATCGAAGCCGTTTGGTCATTTCTCACATAATCTTCAGCAGATACAGCGTTAGTTGCATGAGATGCTGAAAGTGCGTATGATGCGGATAATACCGTCATCGAAGATGTTTGTGATGATGATAAGAAGTTTGATGTATCTAAGAAAGATGCATTTAATGCAAATGATGCGGTTTCAGCAAATGATGCTGAAAGAACTGTCATCGATGCAGTTTGGTCATTTTGTATATAATTTTCTAAGTTTCCAATTTCAGCAAGAGATTCAGAACTAAATCCTAATAAGTTTGATGCCGTATCAGCGTTTTTAGCGAAATCAGCGTAAGATGCTGAAAGTACCGTACCTACTACATCAGAACCTTGTACAAATCCTGCTAATCTACCACCAGTACCAATTACTGCTTGTCCACTTGTTAATCCACTAAATGTTACTCTAACCGATGAACTATCAATTGATTCGATTGATTGTGGAATAATCTGTCCATTTGAACCAGTTTCATAAATTTGAACTACTGGATAATCGATAGCAAAATTATGTTGGAATGTTACCTGAGTTACATTTGAGAATGGGAATGTTGCTGTATTACCAAATTGTGTTACGGGTCTAAATTTATTTGCATCAGCGTCAAATACTAAAATATCTAAATCATCAGGTACATCAACACCACTATTTTCACCCTGATATGGTCCTACGAATGATGAAGTAATTCTTGGTGAGAATACTTCAGTTCTTGCGTGAATTTTAGATGCACTAATATCATTTATAAAATCAACATCACCAAAGAATGTTGAACCACTCTCTACTGATGTTACAACAAATCCATCATTAGGATTTGTAGATGCGGTTACTGAACCACTTAAAATTCTACTTTGGTCTAATCCTTCAATTGCATCTGCAGGTATATTAAATAATCCCTCACCACTACCACTAAAGAATCCACTTCCAGATGGTATTTCTATATTACCAAAGAATGTTGAACCACTAGCTATCGATGTTACAATAAATCCATCGGTATTATCAACAGATGCAGTTACCGAACCAGAAGTAATTTGTGTAATATTTAAGTCTTGAAGTGCTTCAGCAGGAATATTAAATAATCCACCACCATCACCAACGAAGAGTGTACCACTAATTTGGTTGTTTACAACTAAACCAAAGTTTGGAGAAATCGATGCGGTTGATGAACCAGATATGATTCTATTTAATTGTAAATCTTCAATCGCATCAAGAGGAATGTTGTATAATCCACCACCATCACCCTGATAAAGTGATGCGGTTATTGATTCAGAAACATGTAGTGAACCACTAAGTTCTACCTTAACTGAACCTGTTTCTGATTCAACTCTGAAGAATCCACCAGGATCAACCGATGCGGTTACCGAACCACTAAAGATACGAGATGAATCAATTGCTAAGTTAGCAATATCAATATTTGTTAAACCACTACCATCACCAGTAATAATTCCACCAACGTTCAATGATTCTGAAATAGTAACTGAACCACTAAATGATGAATCTACGCTTGCCGTAATTCCTTGGTCAAATACTTTAAATTCATTAAATGAAAGTGATGCGGTTGCCGAACCACTCGATAACTGAGTTACATTGAGTGATAAGTTTGCAATATTAATGTTAGTTAAACCACTACCATCACCACTAAATATACCCCCACCACCAACAGTTATTGAACCAGAAGTTTGAATTGAACCGGTAATTATAGAACCACTAATTGGAGAGGTTACAACAAATGTATCACCACTAGCAACCGATGCAGTAGCAGAACCACTTGCGATAAGAGGAGCAGCTGCAGCTTGTACATTTGTTAATTGAGAACCATCACCAACAAAGAATGATGCACTTACAGATTCAGCAATATCAACCGAACCAGTTACAGATAAATTTTTACTTCCAGTTAAGAATCCTATTGATACACTACCACTTACATCCAAAGATGATTTAAATTCTGAACCACTTATTGCAGTTACAACGAAAGTATTACCACTCTCAACCGATGCCGTAGCAGAACCACTTGCGATTACAGGTGATAAATCCGCTTGTACATTTGTTAATTGAGAACCATCTCCAACAAATGAACCAGAGAATGAACCACTTAATTCATTAGCTTCTATTTTATCAGCTGTTATTTTTTCACTTACATCGAAACTACCAGTTACATCTACATCTCCTTTGAAAATATTAGTTGTTACTTCTGGTATAGTATCCAATACATCAAATATACCACCATATGATTCTGATTGAGGTGTATAATAGTACAATTCAGATGGTGCACTAGCCGATGGTGTAATAGTTAAGAAAGCTCCACTATTACCCGGATTTATACTACTACTAACTACATTAATAACATATTGAGAACCACTATCGGAATTTGTACCATCTAAATTTTCAGATATTTTAAAATCAAATCCAGCATTAGAACTATCTGATAAATCAAAATAAGAAGGTTGTCCTTTAACAGTTTTAAATCTTGATTTACCAATACCATCTATAAAATATTTACTCTCCGATATGAATACTGAACGACTTGTTGGTATATTTTCTAATAAAATAGATGATGAAACTACCAAAGAACCTGTTATAGTAGTATCACCTAATATATCAACATCACCTTCAAATGATGAAGATGTATTTACTATAAATCCTTCATCAGGTGCAATCGATGCGGTAAATGAACCACTAGCTATAAAACTTCTTTGAACTACATCTTCTGCTAATGCTGATAGTGGAATATCAAATAAATCTCTACCACTACCACTAAATGAACCACTAAACTCATCAGCTACAACCTTTGGAGTACTTATTGATTCGGTTACTTCTAATGTTCCATCTATTTTTAGATTGTCTTGAATTCTTGAATCTAAATATGGGAATTCAGTAACAACATTAATAACACTAGCACCAGCCATACCACTATGATTCAAACAATAGTAGTAAAGTTGAGTTGGTGTTTGTGATGTTATTAGTATGGTAACTTTAGAACCTGCTTGTCCAGCAGAAATACTACCTGTATCTACACTCGCAGTGTATTCAGTTCCAGCAGCATGAGTACCATCTAATGTTGTAGAAAATTTTAATGGGTGAGTTGCATTTGATGCATCCGATTGGTCGAATGTATATGTACTACCACTTACTAAATATAAATCTGGATGTCTTTGTCCATCTACAAAATATTTGTTACCATCATCAGTTGAAACAACAGTAACTATTTTTGTTAAATTATCTTTTATTTGATTTGATGATGAAATAAATACACTACCACTAACTGTTAAATCACCTTCAAATCTACCAGTTGAATTTACTTCAAATCCTCTTTCTGGGTCAACTGATGCGGTTACCGAACCACTAACAATTCTAAATGCTTCTTCGGTGATAGCTGATAAAGGAATATTGAATAATGCTTCACCACTACCACTAAAAATAGATGCAGAAGTTACACCAGTTACTGATAAATCTCCATCAATTGATGCCGATGTATTTACTTCAAATCCAGAAACAGGTGAAACTGAAGCAGTTACTGAACCACTTGATATTTGTGGTGAATCCTCAGAAAGTGCTGATTGTGGAATATTAAATAATCCTTCACCACTACCAGAATAGAAAGAACCGCTATTTAGAGTTATACTTCCACTAACTTCTATTGAGCCACTAAATGTAGAACCACTCTCAGTAGATTTTACTACAAATCCATCATCAGGTGAAACCGATGCGGTTACTGAACCACTTGATATCAATGGTGCATCTTCAGAAAGTGCTGATTGTGGAATATTAAATAATCCAGAACCATCTCCTACAAATCCACTTGATGTAATAAAACCACTAGCAGTTACATTACCTTCAATAGTAGTTTCACCAAATAACTTTTGTGTATCACTACCACTATCATCACCAAATATGTTTGAACCAGTTGAAATAATAGTTGATGAAGAAATGAATTGTGTAAATATTTCAGTTGCGGTAATTCTACCTCCAACTGTTAAATCATTATCAATTGTTAAATCACCTTGAATAGAACCAGATGTATTAACTACAAATCCTAAGTTTGGTGAAACAGATGCAGTTGCTGAACCACTAGCAATTCTTACAGCATCTTCAGAAAGTGCTGATTGAGGAATATTATTAAGTTGTGAACCATCACCAGCAACCGAACCACTTAATGAACCTGTAAATTGGTCAGAAGTTATTTTATCTGCGGTTATAATTGGTACATCTAAAGATTCTGATATAGAGACACTACCACTAAATTCAGATTTTACTGATTCAGTTGCGAATACCTTAAATACACCATCAGTTGAAACTGATGCGGTTACTGAACCTGTTGTTATTAAATTTGAAATAAGTGCATCATCAACTAATGCAGATTTAGGAATATCGAATAATTCAGCACCACTACCACTAAATACCGAACCACTACTTAGTTGAATACTACCACTAAATATAGAACCACTATCTATTGAAGTTACTCTAAATACATTATCTTCAGTTGATGCAGTTACACTACCAGTACCAATAAAAATTGCTTCTCTTGATACCAATGCTTCGATTGATTCTTGTGCATCATTTGAAAGTGCTGAGAATGGGATATTAAATAAGTTTTCACCACTACCAGAATAAGATGAACCACTATTAACTTCTATATTACCACTAACTAAAAGTGAACCACTTAATTCAGTTGTTACAGATGAAGTAGATTCTACTCTAAAAAATCCATCGGTTGAAACTGATGCGGTTACTGAACCCGTTGATATTAAATTTGAAATTAATGCATCATCAGTTAATGCGGTTCTTGGTATATTAAATAAATTTTCACCACTACCACTAAAGAATGAACCTGATGATAAGAAAATTGAACCACTAAATGTAGAACCACTATCTTCTGATTCTACAACAAATCCAAAATTTGGAGATACCGAAGCAGTTACCGAACCACTTCTAATATTATTACTAACAAGTGCATCTTCGGTTAAAGCTGAACGAGGAATATCAAACAATTCAGCACCACTACCACTAAATACACTACCACTACTTAATCTTAAACTTCCACTAAATGTAGAACCACTTGCTTCAGAAATTACAACAAATCCATCTTCATCAGAAACCGATGCGGTTACACTACCAGTAGCTAATAAACCAGCTTCAAAAGCAAGAACTGCTTCAACAGCGTCTTGAGCATCATCCGAAAGTGCTGCTAATGGTACATTAAATAAATTTTCACCACTACCACTAAAGAACGAACCACTACTTAAAAATATTGAACCACTAAATGTAGAACCACTAGCTTCTGAAGTTACAACAAAACCATCATCAGGTGAAACTGATGCAGTTACTGCTCCACTAATAATTAAATTTGTTTCTAATGCATCATCAGTCAACGCTGAACGTGGAATGTTGAATAAATTTTCACCACTACCACTAAATGAAGAACCACTATTTAGATTAACATTTCCACTAACTAAAAGTGAACCACTTAATTCAGTTGTTACTGAACCTGTTCCAAACACTCTGAAGAATCCATCATCGGAAACAGATGCGGTTACCGAACCACTTGTAATTAAATTAGATATTAAAGCATCATCGGTAAGTGCCGATTTAGGGATATCGAATAAATTAGCACCACTACCACTAAAAGATGAACTAACATTGAGTTGTAAGTTTCCACTTACAAATACACTACCACTAAATTCTGAAGTTACTGAACCAGTAGATTCTACTCTAAAGAAACCAGATGGGTCAACTGATGCGGTTACTGAACCTGTAATAATTTTTGATGCATCAAATGCATCAGGTGCGAGTGCTGATTTAGGAATATCAAATAACCCCTCACCACTACCACTAAAGAATCCACTCCCAGATGGTATTTCTACATTACCATCTACGGTCAATGAACCAGTAATTTCAACTGAACCTGTAAATTCTTGCTTATCGGTTAGTTCATCACCAAAGATATTTGAACCAGATGAGAAAATAACTGAAGATGAAATGATTTCTACAATTAATTCTCTAGCTACAATACGATTATCAACAATTAAATCACCAGTGATTCTTGCAGTACCATCTAAATCCAAATCACCAACTATTGATGATGATGCATTTACTAAGAATCCAGTATTTGGAGCGATTGATGCGGATACCGAACCAGATATTAATCTTACTGCTTCGGGTAAATTGTTTAATTGAGAACCATCACCAGCAAATGAACCACTAAATGAACCCGTTACTTGCTCTAATTGAAGTGTAGTAACAAATAAACGATTACCTTCCGCATCGGAAGCAACGAGCGCAATGGAGCCAGATGAAAGAGAACCACTCTCAGGAACACCTAAGTTTGGTTCAGCCTCATTCAGTCGTAGATATTCGTACCTATCCTCCGAAACATCGGATGGTCTTACTACTTTAACCTTTCCGCTTAATAATTGGCTCATTTATTTTTGTTCTTAATATATAATTATTCGTTTGCACTTTCAAGTATCGATAAAATTACCGTTAAATCGGTAGAACCTGATACAATTAGTGAAAATTGTTGTTCTAATACTAATTTACCAGCTACAATCGGTGATAGTGAATCTCCAGCAGGTATTTCAACATTAGTAATTAAATCAACAGGTGCTTGTTCAACTCTCGTTGGGTTTGATATGGTATTAGATATTGCATTAAGCAAATCCACCGAAGCACTAATTGAACCCGATTCTGCTATCAAAGAATTATCAATGGATTGTGTAACACTCTCTTGATATAATCTAGTTACATCAGAAGAACCCGTTACTGATTCATTGATAAGTATTTGTTGTACTAATAAATTAGCGTAATCTATCGCTTGATAAGATGCTGTAAAATAATTATTAGGAATTAAGATTTCTCCATTCTTATTATAGTAAGAAAGAGCCGCTTTTTTACTTTGAAGTGTTCCTCCTTCTGCTGCTATTAAATCTGCTTCAACACCATCAATAGCCGTTCTTACATATTCTTCAAAAAAAGAAGATGTAAAACTAAACGGAATTGGTTGTAAGTTATTTTGAAAATTAGTGTAAGCCGCTGATTCTTTTTCGATAAAAATTTGATTTTTTGCAATTAATGCGGATGCACTCAAAAAACTACCCGAATTATTAATTGAATCTACTTGAGGAACTGGCAAATCCCTATTACTTGTTATACTAATAGTAACAGGTTGATTTACAGTTCCAGTATTTGTTATTTGAGCAGATAATAAGATAGTAGAAACTCCTTTAGGAGCTGAATATACTACGTCATCATCACCTGTCAAAGTGGTAAGTACGGATTTAAATGCGTTAAGTGGTATTAATTCTTCTGCCATATCCTATATAAATATTTCTTTTATTTTTATTCACTTTTTTTTCTTAATCTTGCAGTGCTAATGAGAATGGTGTTACAAGTGAGAATAGCGATTTAGAGAATGTTCTACCTTCTAATGTACCAGACGCTTGTTTAATAACAAGACCACCACCAATTCTAAAGTCACCAAGTTCGTTACCTGAAGTAAAGAATACTCTACCTCCGGCTATTTCCGTAATTTCTTTATTTGGGTCAGGTACACCATCACCACCTTGGTTAGGAGGTAGTGCTTTATAAGTTACACCTGAACCAGCATATGAGAAATCATGCCCAGTTGTGATAATTAATGAACCAAACTCTTCAACAGGCGCTTGTCTAGCCACAAATTGGAATTGTGTTCTTAAATATCTATTTGTCTGAGCCGTTTCGTATTTTTGGTCAGTAATCACAACAGCCGCACTTCCATATACACCAGTGTAATATGATTCTGCTGCTCTAATACTTCTCTCATTACCTCCATAGATGATATCAGTTGCGATAGCATCTAAGATGAAACCAGTATCTCTATAACATTTTTCTTCATTATAATCAAAGTTAGGGAATGCCGCATTTGTGTACGAAATTGCCTTACCTTGTAATTCTTTTTTAGCTGCTCTAAGTGCATTAGCTCCATTTTTATTCAATAAGAATGGGAATACTAATTGAGTTTGTTTAATTACCTTCTCTGCCAATCCTTTAGAGAAATCAATACCATCAGTTGTTTGTGGTTTTTGCTCCGTTGTAGCGATTGAAGGAATGTAGTAGTAGAAAGTACCCGCTTGTACTGCTCTAGCGTTACCACCATAAGTTAAATCAGTTGCTACTGCATCTATGATGTATCCTAAATCTCTACTACAACTAACTTCGTTGTATTCAAACTCACTCCAAGACGAACTTAGATAAGCTATTGTTTCTTTTTGTATAAATGTTGTGTTATCTCTTAATAACTGAACACCATTTCTAATTTCAGCCGATGGAGTTATGTATTCTAAGTTCTGAACTACATTTTGTGAAGTTCCATTTGCGAATCTGATTCCATCGATTGTTGGGTCTAACTGATTAGCTTCTGATGGAGTACCACCTTGCGTTGCTCTTGAAGGATATCTCCAATAGTACAATCCAGCTACTCTACTTCTTTCATTACCACCATAAACTAAATCAGTTACAGCTGCATCTATAATGTATCCAGTATCTCTTCTACACTTATCTTCGTTGTAAGTTACATTACTCCAAGAAGATGAGATGAATTCGATAGTTTCATTTTGTACGAAACTTCTATTTCTTCTCAATAATTCAGCCGATGCAGATACTTCAGCAGATGCGGTAACAAATGTTGTGTTTTCCATTACCTTTTCAGCCAATCTTGCTGAGTAGTTAATTCCATCAATTGTTTGATTTAATTGCCCATTGATATTGTTTTGGAAATTAACAGTTGCGTTCGATGGATATAAGTAGTAGTACTCACCATTGATTCTACTTCTTTCATTACCACCATATAAGAAGTCAGTTGCTACACCATTTAAGATGTAACCAGTATCTCTCTTACATTTATCTTCGTTATAATCAAATGTACTCCAAGAAGAAGAAATATATGCGATTACTTCGTTTTGGATAAATTCTTTATTATCTAATAATACTTTATTACCAGCCAATCTTTCAGCAGATGCCGTTACAAATATTTCGTTTTGTACTAATTTACTTGCTACATCACCAGCATACTTAATACCAGTTGTAGTTGGTTCTAATTGAGTTGATGTTGCTGATGAAGGATATTTGTAGTAGTATTCTCCAGCAATCTTACTTCTTTGGTTACCACCATAAAGAAGGTCGGTAGCAACAGCATCTAAGATATGTCCAACATCTCTTCTACAAGTTGCTTCTACATAATCAAATCCTTCCCAAGATGAACTTAGGTATGAAATTGATTCTGATTGGATAAATTCTCTGTTGTTTCTAATCAATTCAACTGATGCAGAAATCTGAGTTGATGGGAAATCAAAAGTTACACCTTTTACAATTTGTTCTGTCAATTGATATGCGTAATTAATACCATCAATTGTTTGTTGTGCTTGAGATGAAGTTGCTTCAGATGGATATTCATAGTAGAACTTAGCGTTTACTACTGATGCCGATACTACACCATATCTTAAATCTTCTGCTACACCATTTACAATTAAACCAGTATCTCTACTACAACTTGCTTCGTTGTAATCAAAACCTACCCACGATGATGAGATGTAAGCAATTACCTCATTTTGAATAAATGGTACACTCGCAGTAATCAATCCATATGCAGTTAATACATCGGAATCAGTTGATACCGAACCATAAACCGAAGCCGTTGGTGTTGAACCTGTTCCATTAGCGATTGCATCTGATACAATTGCGAATGAAGATGAAATTGTATTAAGAATAGTAACATCAGTTATACTACTACCAGTTGCTGGTGAGAATGAAGTTACTTTAATTCCATTATCAGTATTCAAACTTCCAGTTTGAACAAATAGAGTTTCTTTGTTTACTAATTTTTGAATTAAATCTTTAGTATAGATTAATGCATCAGTTGTTTCATCTAATTGGTTACCAGTTGCTTCAGATGGGAATCTATAATAGAATTCACCAGCAGTTAATGCTCTTTGGTTACCACCATATCTTAAATCAGTAGCAACAGCATCGATGATAAATCCAGTATCTCTACTACAACTTGCTTCATTGTATTCGAAGTTTGGATATTTAGCGTTTACAAATGCTACAGTTTCAGCTTGTAAGAATTCTCTATTTTCTCTGATTGCTTCGTAAACATATTCAACCTCTGCAGATGCAGTTTGGAATACTTCTCCACTTACTATTTGAGTTACTATATTTTGTACATAATCAATAGCAGTTACAGTTGGGTCTTTTTGTCTAGCTTCATTTGGTACACCACCCGTAATAGCTGCTGATGGGAATCTATAATAGTAATCACCTGCATTTACACTTCTTTCGTTACCACCATAAAGAAGGTCAGTTGATACAGCATCTATAATATGAGTAATATCTCTTTTACAAGTTATTTCATTGTAAGTAAACCCATCCCAAGAAGATGATAAGAATTCAATTGTTTCATTTTCAATAAATTCTCTATTATTTCTAATCAATTCATAAGAACCACTAACTACCGCAGATGCAGTTTGGAATGTATATCCTCTTACGATACTTTCTGCTAATCTACCAGCGTAGTTAATACCATCTAATGTTTGTTGTAATTGAACACCCTGTGCTTGTGATGGAATATCATAGTAGAATTTACCATTAAATATAGATGAAGAGTTTGCGTTATACAACATATCTTCTGCTGCTCCACTTATGATTGCTCCAATATCTCTACTACAACTTTGTTCATTATAAGAAGCAGTTGACCAAGAAGATGATAAGTATGCGATTGATTCACTTTGGATAAATCCTATATTTGCTTTTAGTAAGTTATAAGCTGCAATTGTTTTTGGTGATTCCGATGGAGAACCATATTCAACAACTGTTGGTAATGAACCAGTTCCATTTTCAACAATTGTAGTTACTATTGCGATTGATGATGAAATCAATCTTTGTTGTAATCTATCACCAAAAGATTCTGATGTAAATTGAACTGCATCAGTAACTTTAATTAAATTATCAACATCAGAGTTATTTTTTACAATTGTTGGTTTAACACCTAATCCATTTTGTACAATATCTTCAATAATACCAATCGATGAACTTACTTTATTTATTTCAGTAGATGAACCACTAATTAAAGAAGTAAATTGATTTGTTGAAGTTACTTTAATGTTATTTTCTGCATTTGTTACCAATGTTGGTAAAGAACCAGTACCATTTTCGATGATATTGATAATTTGACCAAATGAAGAACTTACAATACCAAATTCAGTATCAGTTGTATAAGTACCACTAGCAGTTACATAAGAACCAGTAGTTAATTGTTGTGGAGTATCCAATGTATCATCAAACCATTTAGCTAATGCGAAAGGAATATCATCAGTTCCTAATCTAATAATATCATTAATAAATCCTACACTTCGAGTTACATATGCTGATTCAACACCACTACCACTTAAAGAAGAAGTAAATTGTGTTGTATCATTAATTTTAATTAATCCTTCAATGTTTTCAGTTAATACAGGTAATGTACTTACTGAATCTCTATCAGTTCTAATAAATGTATGAGCTGATTGAGGTAAGTGTTTCAATGCTCCATTTGATGCAGATACGAATGTATGAACTGATTGTGGTTCATGTTTAACTGCTCTATTAGATGCAGATACGAATGTATGTAAAGAACCAGAAGCACTTCCAGCATCTCCTACATTGATTGTAAATGTACCATCTTGTCTTTCTAATCCATCAACCGATGCGGTTACAAATGTATGTGAACCTACATATGGTGATGAACCAATATTAATATCAAATGTGTTTGTAGTTACATTTGAAATCTCCAACCATCTTCCACTTGGATAATCGTAATTAGGTCTTGGGTAAGATTTCTGAGTTACATTTCCATCCAATACACAAGTATAAGTTAAAGAGTTATCATCTAATTTGATGTAATCTCCATTTGAGAATCCGTGAGATGCGATTGTTATAGTAACATCACCAGTTGCCGAATCATAAGGTGCATCAGTTATAGTATGTGATGTTGTACCAACTGAAGTAATCACAATTGATTTTTCAGCATATGGGTCTGAACCACTTCTTGGATAAGAGTGAGTTGTTGTATTACCATCTTGGTCACAAGTAAATGCAAATGATTCGTTTTCCAATACCACACTTCTACCAACACCCAATCCAAATGATTCACTAACAGTTAATGTCATATCACCAGTTAATGCGTTGTAAGATGCAGATACAGGTGTAAAGTATTTATTCGGACCTGATGCTCCTACATTAAATGTCATTGTAGTATCAGTTACAGCAGTTAGAGGAATTGAACGTACTGAATATGGGTCTATACCTACTCTTGGATATGATTTAACTGATTGATTGTTATCCATATCACAAGTGAATGCAAATGATTCAGCTGTCATTACTACACCTTCACCAACACTTAAACTATGACTTTCCACAGTTACCACAAAATCACCAGTTGCTGGGTCATATGATGCGGTTGTTGGGTTGTATTCTACATTTGGACCTGATTTACCAACATTTACAGTTATAGTATCTGATGTTGTTGATTTAATTGTTAATCTATTATCGTAAGCAGGTTGTCCAATTGATGGAAGTTTGTGTTCGGTTCTATTACCATCCATTTCACAAGTAAATGTGAATGATTCTGGCTTTAAGTAAATACTATCACCACTATATAAATTATGTTTAGATATAGTCATTACAAAATCACCATTTGCAGGGTCATAAGTTGCAGTTGTTGGTGTGAATGATTCAATTCCAGTTCTAATAATTCCAGTTACAGTATCATATGATTCACTTATTTCAGTTTGATATGAACCACTTAATGCGATAGATGAAGTTACTGAGTTATAAGATGTTACTTTAATATTTCCATCAGTATTTGAAACTAAAGATGGTGATAATAAAGTTTGTTGTGTAATTATATCTCTAACTATATTCTTAGCATATAAAATACCCTCAATAGTTTCTACTTTTTGTACAGTAGTTGCTTCAGATGGGAATAAGTAATAGAATTCTCCACTCTTTATACTTCTTTGATTACCACCCCATAAGAAATCAGTTGCAACACTATCTAAAATATGACCAACATCTCTTCTACACTTTTCTCTATTATATGTAAAGAATGGGAACATATAATCAATATATTCAGTTACTTCTTTTTGAATTAAACTTCTATTATTTCTAATTGTGTTCCAAATACTTAATTTAGTTGATGAAGGTTGTACCAATACAACATTTTGAATAAGTTTTTGAACTAAGTTAGCTGCATGTACTATACCATCGATGGTTTGTGTTTTTTGAACACTTGTTGCTTCTGATGGGTATAAGTAATAATATTCACCAGCGGTTACACTTCTTTCATTTCCTCCATATCTTAAATCAGTAGCAACAGCATCTAAAATGTGTCCAACATCTCTACTACATTTAGCCTCATCGTAATCGAATCCAACCCAAGAAGATGAGATGTAAGAAATTACTTCAGCTTGAACCAATTCTCTGTTTCTTTCAATTGTTTGATATAATCCTTCTCTTTCTACTGATGGATTTACTAATATAGTATTACTCATTACCTTATCAGATAGTCTTTGAGCATGTACTATACCATCAACAGTTTGGTCTAATTGTGAACCTTGTGCTTGTGATGGATATTTGTAGTAGAAATCTCCAGCTATTATACTTCTTTCATTTCCACCATATAGTAAATCAGTAATAGCTGCATCAATAATGTATCCAGTATCTCTCTTACATTTTACATCATCGTAATCAGCTGCGTTCCAAGAAGATGAAACATATTCGATTACTTCATTTTGGATTAAATCTCTATTTTCTAATACTAAGTTATAAGCATTTACTTTATCTGAAGATAGTGGTGTAAATACTGCTCCACTTACTACCTTTTGTGCAACTTCACCAGCATATTCAATACCATCTAAAGTTGGGAATAGTTGAGAACCAGTTGCTTCTGATGGATATTTGTAATAGAATACACCAGCATTAATTGTTCTTTCGTTACCACCATAAACAATATCAGTAATTGATGCATCTAAGATATGTACGATATCTCTTTTACAAGTTTCTTCTGGATAATCGAAATCACTCCAAGAAGCTGATAGGAATGCGATTCCTTCTTCTTTAATAAACTCTTTGTTATTGTTTATAATTGTTTGTGTATCTAATCTATCTTGCGATGGATTTGAGAATGTTACATTCGATGCCACTTTTTGTGCTACTCTACTTGCGTATCTAATTCCATCCAACGTTTGGTTCAATTGTGAACCTTGTGCTTGTGATGGATACTCTAAGTAGAACTTACCATTGAATATAGATGCTGAGTAAACATTGTGAATTAAATCTTCAGCCGCTCCACTAACAATAGCAGCAACATCTCTCTTACATTTATCCTCATCATATGATGCAGTTGACCAAGAAGATGATAAGTAAGCGATTGTTTCTTCTTTTATGAAATCAATATTTGATTTTAATAAGTTATAAGCTGCAACAGTTGATGATGCAGTTACCTCACTACCATATAATGATGATGTTTCATAAGAACCACTACCAAATTCTATGATTCTTGTTACAATCTCAAATGATTCTGAAATAAACGATATATCTGCAGCTGATGCGGATATAGAAGATGTGGTAAACTGAGTTTCAGTTGTTACTGCGATTGCTTCTTCGGTATTATCAACTTGTGGAGGTATTACAGTTACGGAACCATCAATAGTTCTAACAAATGTGTGAACCGATTGTGGTAAGTGTTTTACTGCTCCAGCTGATGCTGATACAAATGTGTGAACCGATTGTGGTTCGTGTTTTACTGCATTTGTTGATGCTGATACAAAAGTATGAATTGAACCAGAAGCACTACCAGCATCACCAACATTGATTGTAAATGTACCATCCTGTCTCTTTATACTATTTGATGTAGCAGATACGAATGTATGAGCTCCAGTGTAAGAAGATGAACCAATATTAATATCAAATGTGTTAGTTGTTACATTTGAAATTTGTAACCATCTTCCAGATGGATAATCTATTCCAGTTCTTGGATAAGATTTCTGAGTTGTATTTCCATCTAAAATACAAGTATAAGTTAATGCACCATCATCAACTTTTACATAATCACCATTGGAGAATCCGTGAGATGCGATTGTTAATGTTACGATACCAGTTGTTGGATTATATGGTGCATTCGTTGGAGTATGAGATGTACTTCCAACTGAAATAATTTCTATCGATTGTTCTGCATAAGGGTCAGAACCACTTCTTGGGTAAGAATGAACAGATGAATCACCATCTTGGTCACAAGTGAACGCAAAAGATTCATTTTCTAACACTACACTTCTACTTACACCCAATCCATGTTGACCTACTGTCAATACCATTTCTCCTGTCAATGCGTTATAGTTAACATCCGATGGAGTAAAGTATTTGTTCGGACCTGATTTACCAACATTTACAGTCATTGTAGTACCAGTAACATCAGTTATCATCATTGAACGTCCAGCGTAAGGGTCTATACCCAATCGAGGGTAGGATTTAACCGATTGGTCATTATCCATATCACAAGTGAACGCAAATGATTCAATATCTAATATAATTCCCTCACCAACACTTAAACTATGAGTACCAGTTGTGATTACAAAATCACCTGTTGCTGGGTCATAAGTTGCATTAGTAGGATTAAAGTGTACATTAGGACCTGATTTACCAACGTTTACAGTTACAGTATTATCAGTTACCGATTTAATTCTTAATTTAGTATTGTAAGCAGGTTGGCCAACTGAAGGTAATTTATGTTCAGTTTTATTATTATCCATCTCACAAGTAAATGTGAATGATTCCGGCTTTAAGTAAATACTATCTGCTTTTCTAAATTTGTGATTTGGAATAGTCATTACGAAATCACCATCTGCAGGGTCATAAGTTGCAGTTGTTGGAGTTGAACCAGTTCCAAATTCTATAATATCCAATACAGTTTCAAACGAAGATGATAATTTAGATATAAGAGTTTCTGAACCACTTAGTGAAGAAGTGAATTGAGTTGCATCACTTCTTTTAACTAAACCTTCAATATTTTTAGTTAGAATTGGTAAAGTACTTACCGAATCTTCGCTTGTTCTAACAAATGTATGAGCTGATTGTGGTAAATGTTTGATAGCCCCAGCTGATGCCGATACAAATGTATGTACTGATTGAGGTTCATGCTTAATAGCGTTTGTTGATGCTGATACGAATGTGTGTAGTGAACCTGAAGCACTTCCAGCATCTCCCACATTAATTGTAAATGTACCAGTTT
>Ga0066377_10000028_pt1 | contig 35593 bp, 34 predicted proteins | sample Knorr_S23_td_Sur_FD_70946 | JGI IMG/M metagenome (GOLD analysis project Ga0066377, IMG submission 70946) | Marine microbial communities from Southern Atlantic Ocean transect - Knorr_S23_td_SurfaceB_ad_5m_LV_B | ecosystem: Environmental > Aquatic > Marine > Oceanic | place: Southern Atlantic...
GCTGCATTCATAAGCGTTAAAAGATTCGGCAGATGTTTCATAAATGCTAAGATACAATTTATATATCTTTGGTTCCGATGAAATCAATGTTGACTAAAAGTGTTTTAAGCGGATTTTTGCTCGCATTGTCATGGCCTGTCAATGGCTTTCCAATTTTGATATTTATTGCCTTTGTACCCCTTCTCCATCTTACTTTTATAAGCCCTCCAAAAAACAAGCTTGTTCTTTTAAGCTTGATATATTTGACATTTCTAATATGGAATGGGACCACCACTTGGTGGCTATGGAACGCAACAGCTTTCGGAATGTTGTTTGCTGTTCTGGTCAACAGTTTATTGATGACATCTGTTTTTGTAATTGCATTGTTTGTAGACAAAAAACTCCCTCGAAAAATAAGTTTAGCTTTTCTTGTAAGTCTATGGCTCAGTTTTGAGTGGTTGCACTTGCAATGGGATTTCTCATGGCCTTGGTTGCAACTTGGAAATGTATTTTCAGAGCAAATTTATTGGATACAATGGTATGAGTACACAGGAGTGTTCGGAGGAAGTTTATGGGTTTGGGTGATCAATCTCATTGTGTTTAAAGGAATCCAACATTCAAAACGAAGACTTAATCGTTTGTTCGCCTTGACTGCCTTGGGAATCTCAACACCGATTATCATTTCCCTAGTTATATACCACCAATACAACATTGAAAACACACAAACACTCCATGTGATGGTAACGCAACCAAACGTGGATCCATACGACGAGAAATATAGCTTTACAGATGCTGAACAATGCACAGCGCTATTCAATTTAATAAACACCGCGACCAAACCCACAGACTTAATCATCGCTCCTGAAACTTACTTCTCTGAGGGGCCTGGATCGCACATTGACCATTTTGATAAAAGTCCTTTGTTTCATCAAATTTCCAACGAGCTTCAAAACCATAACGCAGCACAATTACTCACTGGAATTCAATTTTACAACACATATACTAATAAAAATAAAACCGAAACTGCCAACAAGATCAACACCAACATGTGGGCAGATTTTTACAACAGTTCTTTTTTAAGCTCAAACGAGGAAATTCAAGTTTACCATAAATCCAAGCTTGTGGTAGGAGTTGAAACCTTACCCTACAGAGACCTCATCGAACCCATTATGGGCAATTTCATGATTGATTTGGGAGGCACCGTTTTGAGTAGGGCTACTCAACCCAAAAGAGTCGCTATGACATTAGATTCTGGAATTAAAGTAGGGCCTGTTATATGTTATGAATCTGTTTATGGTGCTTTTGTGACAGAATATGTTAGAGAGGGTGCTCAATTTTTGGCAGTTATGACAAACGATGCCTGGTGGGGCAACACGCCTGGACATAAACAATTGCTAAGCTACACTCGATTAAGAGCAATAGAAACTCGTAGGCCTATTGCTCGATCTGCCAATACGGGTATTTCCGCTTTTATCAATCCTTTTGGGGAAATCGAGCAAACCCTGGATTATGAAACAAAAGGGTTTTTAGAGGGCGAAGTAAGACCCCAAAACAAACTCACCTATTATGTTCGTTCAGGAGATTTTATTGCACGTTTGGCATTGGGTATTTCAGGATTCCTTTTTTTATTTGCGATTGCACGCAAAAAAACTTGATTATTAGGTAGTTATAAAGGAAATCTTGCTTATTTTAGCCAAAAATTACCAACCCTTGCCATAGGTTGGTTAGCTATAAAGAAAAATGAAAATCTACACCAAAACCGGTGATCAAGGCATGACTTCATTGTATGGAGGTGAGCGCGTGTCTAAAAGCCATCTTCGTATTGAAACCTATGGTACGGTGGATGAAGTGAACGCTTGGTTAGGTGTAATCGCAACTTCAGTCAAGGACAAAACCACGCATTCTCATTTAGAAGCCATTCAAAACCATATGTTTGTTGTGGGCGCCATGCTTGCAGTAGATTCTGAACTCACAATACTGCCCCTACAAAAAATTGGCAATCAAGAGATCAAATGGCTGGAAACTCAGATTGATGAAATCGTTGCAACTTTACCTCCTATGACTCATTTTATTTTACCTGGAGGAAACCAAATTGCGGCAAACCTACACGTAGCTCGTTGTGTATGCAGAAGGGCTGAGCGTTTGGCTGTAACACTTAGTAAAAATGCATATGTTGACGATAATGTAGTGATTTATCTGAATCGTCTCTCTGATTATTTGTTTTGTTTGGCGAGAAAATCATGCCAAGATACTGGAAGTCAAGAAGTTAAGTGGATTCCTAATTCCTAAAAGTTTTTCTTGCACAATTTGCTGAAAAATTTATTTTTGCAATTCTAAACACCAGGGATATGTATTGGACATTAGAATTGGCTTCATACCTGAGCGACGCTCCATGGCCTGCTAACAAAGATGAGTTGATTGATTTCGCTATCAGAACGGGTGCTCCACTGGAGGTCGTTGAAAATCTTCAATCTATGGAAGAAGAGGGAGGGGAGATCTATGAATCTATTGATGAAATCTGGCCGGATTACCCCACTGATGAAGACTACTTGTGGAATGAAGACGAGTATTAGATAAAAACTTATTGCGAGAAGGCTCATATGAGCCTTTTTTTTTGCTTATTTTTGAAGCTTTAGTCCATAACAATCGATGAGCTTACTCAACAACATCCTTAAAGTTTTTGTAGGAGACAAATCCAAAAAAGACATTGCAAACGTGCAGCCTCTTGTCAATCAAATTTTACAAGAGGAAGTCAAGCTCGCAGAGCTATCCCACGATGCTCTTCGTCAAAAAACCATTGATTTCAAATCTGAAATAGCTGACACTCGTGCTCCATTTAATAACGAAATCAATTCTATAAACGAAAAAATTGAGGCTTTAGAAGACATCGACGAAAAGGAACGTCTTTACCAACAAATTGATGCCATCGAAAAAGACAGTCAACAAGCTGTTTCTGTACTATTAGACAAACTATTACCACAAGCCTTTGCTGTCGTAAAAGAAACGGCCAAACGTTTTGCCCAAAATAAGATCATTGAGGTTCAAGCCTCTGCTTATGATCGTGAACTCTCTGCGCAGAATGACTTTGTTGCAATCAATGGGGACATCGCTCGTTGGTCTAACTCATGGAACGCTGCAGGCAAACAGGTCACTTGGGACATGATTCATTATGATGTGCAACTCATTGGAGGGATCATACTTCACCAAGGGAAAATTGGGGAAATGCAAACTGGAGAGGGAAAAACGCTCGTGGCTACCTTACCTGTTTATTTAAATGCTCTTACAGGAAACGGAGTGCACCTAGTTACGGTGAACGACTACCTCGCCAAAAGAGACAGTGCTTGGATGGGGCCCCTGTTTCAGTTTCATGGACTTACGGTCGATTGTATTGACCATCACCCGCCTAACTCGCCTGCACGCAGAAAAGCCTACAGATCAGATATCGCCTATGGAACGAACAACGAATTTGGGTTTGACTACTTGCGTGATAACATGGCGCATTCAAAAGACGACTTGGTTCAACGACCGCACAACTTCGCAATTGTTGACGAGGTTGACTCGGTTTTGATTGATGATGCCAGAACACCCCTTATCATTTCAGGACCTGTACCAGAGGGGGATCGTCATGAATTTAACGAACTCAAACCAAAGGTTGCACAACTTGTTCAAGAACAACGACAAAACATAACATCCATCCTTGCAGAAGCAAAAAAACTCATCGCTTCAGGGGACACGAAGGAAGGGGGCTTTTTATTGCTGCGAGCATTTAGAGGGTTGCCTAAAAACAAAGCGCTCATCAAGTTTTTAAGCCAAGAAGGCGTGCGTCAGTTATTGCAAAAAACCGAGGCACACTATATGCAAGACAACAACCGAGAAATGCCTAAGGTTGATCAAGAACTTTTGTTTGTAATTGACGAGAAAAACAGTCAAATAGAATTGACCGACAAAGGAGTTGAAATGATTTCAAAAGGATCGGAGGGGGCAAACTTTTTTGTTTTGCCAGACATAGGCGCAGAGATTGCTAAAATTGAAACAAAAAATCTTGAAATCGAAGTCGAGGCTCAAGAAAAAGAAAAACTTTTTAAAGATTTTAGTGTAAAGAGTGAACGCATTCATACGATGAATCAATTGCTCAAAGCTTATTCTTTGTTTGAAAAAGATGTGGCGTATGTTGTCATGGACAATCAGGTTAAAATTGTGGATGAGCAAACAGGCCGTATCATGGATGGACGTCGATATTCAGATGGTCTTCATCAGGCGATCGAAGCTAAGGAAAATGTAAAAATTGAAGCCGCTACACAGACTTTCGCTACCATCACCCTTCAGAACTATTTCAGAATGTACAACAAGCTTGGTGGAATGACGGGAACCGCCATCACAGAAGCGGGTGAATTTTGGGAAATCTACGAACTAGATGTGGTCGAGATCCCTACCAATCGTCCGATTGCACGCAAGGACGAAAACGACCTAATCTATAAAACCAAAAGAGAAAAATACAACGCTGTCATAGAAGAAGTCACTCGACTGTCCAAAGAAGGTCGACCTGTGCTTATTGGTACAACATCGGTCGAAATTTCAGAATTGTTAAGTCGTATGTTGCAAAGGCAAAACATCAAACACAACGTACTCAACGCCAAGCTTCACAAAAAAGAGGCAGATGTTGTTGCAGAGGCTGGAGATGCCGGTGTAGTAACCATAGCCACCAACATGGCAGGACGAGGTACGGACATTAAAATCAATGACACAGTAAAACAGGCTGGCGGATTGGCCATTATTGGTACTGAACGACATGATTCGAGAAGGGTAGACAGACAGCTACGTGGACGCTCTGGACGTCAGGGTGATCCTGGAAGCTCACAATTTTATGTGTCACTTGAAGACAACCTCATGCGTTTGTTTGGCTCTGAAAGAGTTGCAAAAATGATGGATCGTATGGGTCTTAAGGAAGGGGAGGTCATCCAACATTCCATGATGACAAAATCCATAGAACGTGCTCAAAAAAAGGTAGAAGAAAACAACTTTGGAATTCGAAAACGTTTGTTAGAATACGACGACGTAATGAATGCGCAACGCGAGGTCGTTTACAAAAGACGTAAACACGCACTTAAAGGGCAAAGACTCAAAGTTGACATTGCCAACATGATTTTTGATACTGCTGAAATCATCGTACAAACCAACAAAGAAGCCAAAGATTTTAAGAATTTTGAGTTTGAACTCATTCGCTATTTTTCTATCAGCTCACCCATCACTGCTGATGAATTTGAAAACCAAGATCAAAAGCAACTTGTCGAAGAAGTATACAAAGCAGCATATGAGCGTTTTCAACAGAAAATGCAACTAAGTGCACAACAAGTCTATCCTGTTGTCAAAGATGTGTACGAAAATCCGAGTAACAAATTTGAACGCATCGTTGTACCCTTTACTGATGGTGTAAAAACACTTAATGTGGTTACCAATCTTAAAAACGCTTATGAATCTGAAGGCAAACAATTGATAGACGATTTTGAGAAGAACATCAGTTTGGCTATCATAGATGAGTCTTGGAAAGAACATCTACGTAAGATGGACGAACTCAAACAATCTGTTCAGCTAGCGGTGCATGAACAAAAAGACCCTCTGCTTATTTACAAGTTTGAAGCTTTTGAATTGTTCCGAGAATTGATTGACAAGGTCAATCGGGAGATTATTTCCTTTCTGTTTAAAGGAGAGCTACCCGCCCGAGAAGCCAACCCCATTCGTGAAGCCCGTAGCGTGCGCCGCAAACAAAAGATAGAAACCTCTAAAGAGGAAGTTCTTAACAGTGACGAAATGGCCATGCGAAACCGACAAGTTGGTGCAGGTGCAAGCCGACCACAACAACAAACTGTTGAAACTGTCGTTCGTGAAACACGTAAAATTGGAAGAAACGAAAAAGTCGAAATCTTACACATTGTTTCTGGAGAGCGTAAAACCGTTAAATTTAAACAGGCCGAACCGCTGCTAGCCAAAGGCGAATGGGTACTGGCTGATCCGTCATGATCGTCATTGTCGGACCCGCATATCCATATCGGGGAGGCATCGCTGACACCAACGAAGCCCTCGCAGAGGCTTTGATGGAAAAGGGCAAAGAAGTTCGAATCGTAAACTTTAAAGTCCTGTATCCCAAAGTATTTTTCCCTGGAAAGACCCAGTTTGCAAAGAAAAATGCGCCCAAAAATCTGTCTATTGAGCGTAAACTAAACAGCACCAACCCATTGAGTTGGTATCAAACTGCCCAACACATCAAATCCTTAAATCCTGAGTGGGTTCTGTTTAGGCATTGGACCCCATTTTTAGCCCCTTGTTTGCAAACGGTAGCAAGTCTTTTAGGAAATAGATTCAAAAAGATTGCCTTGGTAGACAATGCCCGTGGACATGAAGAAAAATGGTTTGAATCGAATCTGACACCCATGTTTTTAAAAAAGATGGATGGCATAGTGTGTTTATCGCAAGAGGTAAAGAAACAACTTGACAAAAAGCTTCAGAAACCTAAAATTGTATGCCCCCACCCTATCGATCAAACCCTTCCATCTCCGATGGAACAAAGTGTGGCTCGAAAAGCATTGGGTTTGGAAGAAGATGAGATCGTACTGCTGTTTTTTGGTTTGATTCGAAAATACAAAGGGGTCGATATGTTATTGGAAAGCATTCCAATGCTCAAAAAAAACTTTCCCAAGCTAAAAGTTTTAGTCGTTGGTGAACCCTATATTCCCATAAAACCTTTAGTAAAACAGTGTGAAGCATTGGGCATTACAAAACAAGTCCGTTTTCATTCCCATTTTGTGCCTGTTTCCGAACTTCCTGTTTGGTTTGGGGCATGCGATTGGGTCATTCAGCCCTATAGAAATGCAAGTCAAAGCGGAATTACACCTACAGCCATGCATTTTGAACGTCCCACTGTGGTAACCCGTGTGGGAGGACTTTCTGAAGAGCTTAAAGAACCCCTGGCAAAGATTGTTGAGCCAACGAGCGAGTCCATTGCCAAAGGTTTGCAAATATGCCTAAAGTGGGATAAACCCTCTAAAAAAGAATTTTCAGAAATTAAAAAAACGAAGACTTGGTCTGTATTTGGAGACAAGTTGGTCGATTTCGCACAATCTTTGTAGATTAGACAAAAATTGACCCCATGAAGAAGTTTATTATCCTAAGTTTCCTTGTGTTAGGGATGTTTACAACATCTGCTTGCAACCTAGCACCCCCCAAACCCAAAGACAATCTAAAACCAATAGAAAACACTTATGAAAGTGCTTTACAAGACTATGAAACTGCCTATTTTGCATCGGGCTGTTTTTGGTGTGTAGAAGCAGTGTTTGAAAGTGTCCGAGGGGTCAAAGAAGCGGTGTCTGGATATGCGGGTGGTACCACTAAAAACCCAAACTATCAGCAAATCGGCACCGGCCGAACGGGGCATGCTGAGACGGTGCAGGTGTTTTACGATCCAAAGATTGTGAGTTTTAAAAACTTAGTAGAAGTGTTTTTCGGGTCACATGACCCTACTACACTGAACCGTCAAGGACCTGATTATGGAACCCAATACAGATCCATCGCATTTTATCAGAATGACGAAGAAAAAAGGATCATCGAAAACTTTATACATGTTTTAGGTGAGAATAAAATTTACAAAAAACCTATTGTAACCGAAGTGAGTCCGTTTCAGGTGTTTTATAAGGCTGAAGATTACCATCAAGACTATGAAAAAAGAAACCCCAACCACCCTTATGTACAGGCCGTTTCTATTCCTAGAATCAACAATTTTAAAACACGTTTTCCAGAGCTTCTTAAATAAATTCTCTTTATCATGCACAATTATTTTCTGTCTCTAATTATCATTTTATTTCTTGATGCAACCATTGCCCAAGACCCATCCAAAGTGACGTTGGATCGTATTTACACAACCACTGATTTTAGAGAAGAACGACTCACTCCTGTTCAATGGATGGCCAATGGTCAAGAATATGTGCAGATTGAACAAAATCGATACGGAAAACAATTTGTGGTCAAACACCATATAAAAACAGGGGTGCAAGAAACCATATTGACCCCTGACTTGCTGACACCCAAAAATGCTTCAGACCCCTTGTATGTTGAAAAATTTAGTTTTTCGGAGGATGAATCCAAAATGCTGTTGTTCACCAACAGCGCTCGTGTATGGCGTGCCAACACCAGAGGAGATTATTGGGTCTATGACCTACAAAAACAAACCCTCACCCAGTTGGGTTCTCAGTTTCCTGAATCCACTCTGATGTTTGCTAAGTTCTCGGATGACCACTCTCAAGTAGCCTATGTTCAAGACCTTAATATGTATGTGGAAAACCTCAACGATGGGAACATCACTCAACTTACTACAACTGGAGGTGGTGACATCATCAACGGGACCTTTGACTGGGCCTACGAGGAGGAGTTTAGCTGTCGCGATGGTTTTCGATGGAATCCCAACGGAACTCATATTGCGTACTGGAACATAGACGCCAGCAGCATCGGAACCTTTTACATGATCAACAATACAGATGATGTGTACTCGCGTCCCATACCACTACGCTATCCTAAAGCGGGCGACGATCCGTCAGCTGCCAAAGTGGGGATTGTAGATATTTCAACCCAACAAACACATTGGATAGCTATTCCGGGAGACCCTGTGCAAAACTATATTCCCGGCATGCAGTGGATCAACGAAAACTCATTGTTGATTCAACAAATCAACCGACACCAAAATCATCTTAAAATATTTACCTACAATACGCGCAATCAGAAACTCAAGCTGATATATGAAGAGCATGAAGACACTTGGATAGACATCAAAGTACCTGACGCTTCCTCACGCGAGAGAAAAGAAAACTTAGTACATGTAGTCGATGATGGTGAAGCTTTTTTGCGACTGAACGAAACTGATGGATGGCGCCATGTGTATAAAATCAGTCTGAGCAATGGTAATAAAACCTTACTTACAGACGGAGACTATGATGTAGCCTCTTTGATTGGCACTACCGAAAGCCATATGTATTTTCATGCGTCTCCAGACAACAGTACCCAACGATTTTTATACAGGGTTTCATTGGACGGAAAAACAAAGGCAGAACGCATTACTCCCGACGAAGTTGGAGGATTGAACCGTTACAGCATCGCACCCAAAGGGGGATATGCTTTGCATTTTCACAACGCGGTGTTGCAGCCCATGACCGTGAATTTGGTAAGCCTCCCCGACCATAAATCCATAAAGCCATTGGTGACCAATGAAGGATTTTCGTCTACTTTGAAGTCTCTGGACTTACCCGAAGTGGAATTCACAGAGGTCAACACTCCCTCAGGACAAAACATAGACATCAGAATCATCAAACCCACGGACTTTGACCCTGACAAAAAATACCCAGTACTCTTTCATGTCTATGGAGAACCTTGGAGCCAAATGGCAACCGACACTTTTATTGGTATGTGGAATATTATGCTCGCCCAAATGGGCTATGTGATTGTCGATTTGGACAATAGGGGCACCCCTTGTTTAAAGGGAAGTGAATGGCGTAAGAGCATATACAGAAAGGTAGGTGTATTGAATATTTTAGACATGTCTGAAGCGGCTCAAGAGGTCCTTAAAATACCTTATATGGATGCTGAACGCACTGCCGTTTGGGGCTGGAGTGGCGGTGGAAGCTCTACACTCAATCTGATGTTCCAGTATCCTAAAGTTTTTGGAACAGGAATGGCTGTAGCGCCTGTATCAGATTTTAGAATTTATGACAATATTTACCAAGAACGCTATATGGGGCTGCCTCAAGAAAACCCTGAAGACTATGACGCTGGCGCAGCAGTAACCCATGCCAAAAATTTAAAAGGGAACTTACTGATTGTTCACGGAACGGGAGATGACAACGTACACTACCAAAGCCTCGAATTGGTAGCCAACGCACTCATCAAACACAACATACCCTTTGACATGATGTCCTATCCCAACCGATCGCATGGGATTTATGAAGGAAAAAACACTCGAAGACACTTATACACCCTGATGACACGCTATTTGACAGAACATGTACCCGTAAACCCATAAATAATGTATCCCCAAACAACCACCCCTACGCTCCTACTCGATGAAACAAAATGCCGAGAGAATATTGCGAATATGGCAGAAAAAGCACGTAGGCATAAACTGCTGTTTAGACCTCATTTCAAAACCCATCAATCCTTAGAAGTTGGCACATGGTTCCGTGAGGAAGGTGCGACAAGTATTACGGTATCTTCCCTGTCGATGGCAAGCTATTTTGCTGAACAATGGAATGACATCACCGTTGCATTCCCAGTCAATATTTTGGAAACAGACACCATCAATCGGTTGGCTTCCTGTATCCGGTTAGGGCTTTTGGTAGAGTCTATGGAATCTTTACAGCTTTTACAAACCAAACTTGAACACAAAGTAGCTATTTGGATCAAAATAGATGTGGGGTATCATCGTACTGGAGTTCGACCTGATAACGACAAGCGTATAAACGCTTTGATGCAGTCCGCCCAATCACATCCTATGACACAGTTTAAGGGTTTTTTGGGTCACGCTGGACATAGTTATCAATGTCAAGGCAAAGAAGCGGTTTTGAAAATACACCAAGAAAGCCTAGCTGTCATGCAAACCCTTAAATCAAGGTACCCCGAAAGCCTTATTTCTCTTGGAGACACGCCTACTTGTAGTGTAGCTGATGACTTTGAAGGAGTGGATGAAATACGTCCTGGTAATTTTGTTTTTTATGACTTGGTACAACATCACATCGGATCGTGTACCCTCGAACAAATTGCTGTTCATATGGTCTGCCCGATTGTAGCTATACATCCCGACCGATTGGAATTGGTGATTCATGGCGGTGCGGTTCATTTTTCAAAGGATCAACATCCTGATGGTAGTTTTGGTTGGGTGATTGATCGTGATGGAAAACCCCTTTCCGGCATGAAATTGACAAAAATATCTCAAGAACATGGTACCATTTCAGTACCTCAAGAATGGATAGAGGATTATAAAATTGGGGACATGGTTTGTGTTCTGCCTGTTCACAGCTGTTTGACAGCGAATTTGCAGAAAAACTACACAAAACTAGAGAGCCATCTTAGCGTTAATAAATTTTAAATCTTCGCAATTCGTCGGAATAGCTTTTGGAAACCAAATCCTGAAACCGATCCAAACAGCGCCCCGCAAAAAATATCTAAGGGGTAATGAACTCCAACATATACCCTGCTGTAAGCCACAATAGCCGCCCAAAGCAAGAGCCAACGCATATGACGATATTGATTTTGAAACAGCCCAATAAAGAACAGCGCTACTGCAAAAGAGTTCGAAGCGTGGCCTGAGAAAAAGCCGTATTGACCACCACACCGAGCTTTGACAAGGCGCATCAAAGGAGCAATATCGGGATCGTGACATGGTCTCAAGCGAGAAAAACCACTTTTAAACAGATTGGTTACTTGGTCTGTAAAAGCAATCATCAATACCGCGGTCAATAGGATACCTAAACCTTTTTTCCAACCCCACTTCCATATAGAAAACCCTAAAAGAAATAGGTAGAGTGGAATCATGTTGTACTTGTTGGTCATGAACAACCAAAAACCATCGTAAGTAGGTGAACCTAGGTTGTTAAGCCATAAAAAAAATTGTTCGTCTAGTGTTATCATTCGTATTTAGAAATTTCTCGATCATAAAACTTAGTGGCTTGCTCTATCCAGTGAGCAAGTTCTTGTGTGGCCGCTTCTTTGTCTTCTCCTTTAAAATTTTCCCACCATTCAATTTCGTCATTTTGTAAATTGATAACAAAACGTGGAAAAGTGGTGTGAACTACAAAAATAGCATCGGGATGGTCAGACGAATCAGCTAATAAAAACTCAGGCAGTGCCTCCATGTTGATGTATCAGTTTACGTGTTTGTTGTAAGAAACGAAGATACAACATCGCAGCACTAGCTACCAAACCTGACAACAAACCTATCCATACGCCCGTAGCGGCCCATTCTGTGTATAAGCCAAGGTAGAACATGATCGGAAATCCTACCAGACCATATGCTGCAAAACAGATCCAAGTAGGGACAATCACATCCTGCAAGCCTCTCAAAGCACCCAAAGCGACCACTTGAGCACCGTCGAAAATTTGAAAAAAAGCAGCGACCCAAAACAATGAAGAGGCAATGGCAACCACCTCTAGTACGTCTGCAGCAGTTGAAGCCTCTAGATAAAGCCATGGAAAAGCATCTTTTCCAACGATAAAAACTACTGCAAAAACAATGTCTATCAACAAGGTCAATAAAAAGACAGATTGTGCGATGCGACGCAAATCCGAAAAACGCTGTAACCCCTTTTGATTACCTACTCGTATCATTGCGGCCACACTGAGTCCCATGGCAACCATAAAAGTCATCGAAGAAATGTTTAAAGCAATTTGGTTGGCTGCCTGAGGGTTTTTTCCCAACATACCACATACCCAAATCGCTGAGGTAAAAAATGACACTTCAAACAGCATTTGTAAGGCTGAAGGAAAACCTAGAGCAAAAATTCTTTTCATCAGTGCACTAGAAAGCGTCATTTGAAACAAGCCACGTATATAAAACGACAGTCTTTTATGGAAATACATCAGTAGGATCAAAGCTGCTAGCATGGTGATACGTGAAACCAGTGTGCCAATCGCAGCGCCTGTTACACCCCATTTAGGGAAACCCCATTTGCCAAAAATCAATACATAGTTTACCAATATGTTGATAAAGTTTGCTAAAACGGTTGCATACATAGCATATCGGGTGAGTGACATGCCGTCGGTAAACTGTTTGAATGCCTGAAAGACCACCAACGGAAACAAGGAAACAGCCACCCATTTTAGATATGGAAACGCCAATTCGACCACCTCGGGAGGTTGTCCCATATAATACATGATAGGTTTGGCGCAATACACCCCCAGAAATAGCAATAATCCCAAAACCGTACACCAAACGACCCCATGAGCAAAAACGGCTTTGGCTCGATCAGGAAGCTGAGCAGCATCGGCCTCAGCAACCAATGGGGTAATGGCAGTAGAAAAACCAATCCCCAATGACATCCCTATAAAAACAAAACTATTTCCCAATGAAATGGCAGCTAGTTCAGCCGTACCCAATTGACCGACCATCACATTATCAACAAACTGCACAAACGTGTGACCCAACATACCTACAATCACAGGGTATGCGAGCTGAAGGTTGTAGCGAAATTCGCGTGTATATAGACGCAAATCCATGAGGTTACAAACTACTATCTAAAGGCTTGCCACCGACCAATCCATGTGTGTCATACAGATAGATCAAAGAAGTTAAAGTGGCTGCTCCCAATTCAAGTTCGCGTTTATTTACCGCATCAAACGTATCATTTTCAGCATGATGATGATCAAAATATCGCTGAGAATCAGGGCGTAAACCCGCCAACACATTGGTCTTTGTTTTTAAAGGACCTATATCGGCACCACTGCCCCCTTTTTCAAAATAGTGAATTAAATAAGGCTTGAACAGCGGTTTCCAGCGTAGGATTTGTTCAAATTCCAAATCTGAACAATCAAAACTGAATCCCCTAGGCGTAAAACCACCTGCATCCGACTCTAAAGCAAAAATATGGGTCTCACCCTTCAGTGCCGCTGTTTCTGCGTATTTGTTGCCTCCACGCAATCCATTCTCTTCGTTCATGAACAAAACCACTCTTATGGTCCTTTTGGGCTGGTAGTTCATTTTTTTGAAAAGTCTCACCACTTCCATGGACTGAACACATCCAGCGCCGTCATCGTGAGCGCCGTCTCCAATGTCCCAAGAATCTAAATGTCCGCCAACTGTGATGATCTCGTCGGGATATTCACTTCCCGTGATTTCCCCAATCACATTGTAGGAAAGTACGTCGTCGTATTGTTTACATTGTTGACGAAACAAAAACTTTAAATTTGGAGCAATACGCATAAGGTTGCTTAACTTTTCGGCTGCGTTGGTACTGATCGCAGCAGCAGGAATGCGTTGACTGACAGGTTGGTTGCCATAGCTCATAGCGCCCGTATGAGGTAAATCGTCTAGACGTAAATTCATAGATCGTACAATCACCCCGATAGCTCCGTATTGACTCGCCTGTCGAGCGCCATCATAGCGTTGGTTTACACAGCCACCGTAAGCTTCAAAAGTATTGATTAAGTCTGCTTGCATTGGGCGGTTAAAGAACACGATTTTACCTTCAATAAATTCACGCCCAAGTCGTTCTAAATCTTCGAAGTTTTGAACCTCAACCACCTCAGCTTTTAAACCTACAGAGGGGGTTGCCACCGATCCGCCCAAAGCCGTAATCGGAACATTAAAAGTCACTCCTGGTTCGGTTTCGATTAGAGCAAATTCTTTTGGACCTCGAACCCATTTAGGTACTAAAACGGGTTGTAGCCAAACGCGATCGAGCTCTAACTCCTCTAATTCTTTTTTTGCCCATTCCACGGCACGTTCGGCATTTAATGAACCTGAAAGCCTACCGCCTATTTGATTGCATAAATGATCCAACCATTCATACGATTGACCTTCAAGTAGAGATGTCCGATAAATCGATTGGAGCATCTTTTCATCTTGATTTGTTTGGGAAATCCCAGCAAAGCAGATGCTGATGATCAATAGCAACAAGATTTGTTTTTTCATGTTTTGATAGGGTTCATTTGGGCAAAGTGAGAAACATCACCAACCGATATAACATTTTCAGACAATATATGCAGACGTTCCACCACATTGCGCAACTGTCGCACATTGCCAGGCCAGTCCATTTGTTGGAGTTTTTCAACAGCTTTGGGATGAAAATCTTTTTTTGGGGTCAAGTCTTTGTTGAAATGGGTGATTAATAAAGGAATATCTTCACGTCTGTCCTCTAATGGAGGAACATGTATTTCGATCACTGCCAAGCGGTGGTACAAGTCTTCGCGAAAACGTTTAGCGGCAATTTCTTCCTGTAGGTTTTTGTTGGTCGCAGCCAAAACACGAACATCTACTGGAATATCCTTGTCACTACCTACACGTTGGACTTTGTGTTCTTGAAGGGCACGCAATACTTTTGCTTGGGCTGAGAGACTCATGTCTCCTACCTCGTCTAAGAAGAGTGTGCCTCCGTTAGCAGATTCAAACTTGCCCGCCCTGTCCTTGTGTGCTGAAGTAAAAGCACCTTTTATATGACCAAACAACTCACTCTCGATCAACTCCGAAGGGATGGCTGCGCAATTGACCTCTATCATTGGTCCCGAAGCCCGATTGCTGAGATTGTGTAATGCATGGGCTACCAACTCTTTACCAGATCCGTTGGGTCCTTGGATGAGTACACGAGCATGGGTAGGAGCCACTTTGTCGATCATGGTTCGGATATGCTTCATGGGTTTAGCCGCTCCGATCATCGTGTATTTTGTTTGTCTTTTTGATTTACGGGAGACAGTACTTGTTTTTTTGGGGGTAATTGCGCTACGAACGGTGGATAAAAGATGATTTAAATCAGGGGGTTTAGCGATATAATCAAAAGCCCCCATCCGCATGGCCTGAACGGCTGTTGCTAAGTCACCATGACCAGAAATCATCACAACAGGGACATGTGGCTTAGTTGTTACAATATGCGTTAGGACTTCAATACCATCTTTTTTTGGCATTTTGATATCACAGAGTACCAAATCAACATCATGCTTACTCACCATACTGACACCCGACTCGCCATCAGAAGCTTCCAAAAAAGTGTAGTCGGGGTTGTCGTCCGTAAGAACGTTTTTTAAGACTCTTCGGATACTGTCTTCATCTTCAATAATTAGAATCTGGGGCATGCTTATATTTTTGTGTGTACCACACGTTGTGGAAACGGGATTTCTATATTGTGTTTCGTGAAAGCTTCATTGATAGAATAGCGTAAATCACTTTTAACAGGCACAGCCATAAAACTATTTTTTAAGGTAACAACGAGGATAAAGTCCAGGCTGCTTTCGCCAAAGTCCATAAACAATACGGCTGGAGGTGGGTTTTTTAATACCGATTTATGGTTTTTGGCAACATCAATAAGTATAGATTTAACAAGCTCTACATCAGAACCATAGGCAACTCCTACTTTGACGCTCTCCCGGGTTATCTCGCCATTTTCAGTCCAATTATACAGGGTATTTGTTAAGTACATATGATTAGGAATGATCAGCACTTTGTTGTCGATGGTGACCGCTCGAGTCGTGCGTAGTGTAATATTTTGCACTTTTCCGACCTTACCATCTACCTCAATAATATCACCAACATGAACCGATTGATCTACCAAGATAAAAACTCCCGAAATGATGTCTTGAAAAAAAGTTTGCAGCGCAAAACCCACACCAACCAACAGGGCTGCAGATGCTGCCAGAAGAGCGTTTAGATTGACCCCTGCGTTCTGAAGCGCCAGTAAAACTATAATACTATATATGGTATAGTTGACAAAACCGAAGATTGGTTTAAACTTTCCTTTTCTATCATCTGTAAACTTGCGTGTTAAGATGCGACGAAGGAGTTTTAAAAAAAATCTGGTTGCAAAAAAAACAACCAAAAAAAACACAAAAGATTTGATGCTGATTCGGGCGTCTCCTAGTGAGAACCCTAAATTGAAAAAGTCTATTATTTTATCCACAGCACTAAAGTACGAAATGCCCTTAAAATAAAACCCACCCTTAATCGAAATTAAGGATGGGAAAAAATTGCTATGAAAAAGAAAAATTAACTATAGAAAAATCTATCGTTGGTCAAATATAAAATAATTTTCTAGTTATGACCTATTTTTTTTAAGAAAACATGTCTTTTACCTTATCAAAGAAAGATTTATCTGTTTTTTTCGGATCTGGAACAAAATTACCATCCTCTTTGGCTGACTCAAAGAATTGTTTCTGTTCTTTGGACAGGGTTTGGGGAGTCCAGACATTAACATGAACAAGTAAATCACCTGAACCAAATCCATTTAAACGAGGAATTCCTTTGCCTTTAAGACGCAATATTTTCCCTGATTGAATTCCAGATTCCAGACGAATTCGTACCGATCCACCAACCGCTTCAATTTCTTTAGATGCTCCTAATATCGCTTCGGGCATGCTGATATACAAATCCATGTGAAGATTATCGCCCTCTCTTTTGAGTGTGGGGTGGTCTTGTACCTCTATAAGAACAATCATGTCACCACTGATTCCATTGCCAGGGGCTTCATTTCCTTTTCCACTGAGTTTAAGCTGCATACCATCTTCGACACCTGCGGGAATTTTAACAGACACTGTTTCTTCCTGAGCAATCAACCCTTGGGCATCAGCACCTTTAGGTCGGTTCGAAATTACTTGACCGGAACCTTGACATGTCGGACAAGTGGCTGCTGTTTGCATACGCCCTAATATGGTATTGGTTATTCGCATGGTCTGACCACTACCTTGACAACTAGGACAAGTGGAAAAACGAACGCCTGGAGCTTGGATTTTCCTTTTGATCTTGATTTTTTTATCGACTCCTTGCACCATTTCTTCAAGGGTTAGTCGTACACGAACACGCAGATTGGCTCCTTTAACACGACGACTGCCTCCGCCAAAACCGCCAAAACCACCACCGCCAAAAGCACTTCCGAAAATATCTCCAAACTGACTGAAAATATCGTCCATATTCATGCCGCCACCGCCAAAGCCCTGACTGCCGTCAAAAGCGGCATGACCAAAACGATCATACTGAGCACGTTTTTCTTCATTGCTCAATACTTCGTAAGCCTCAGCTGCTTTTTTGAATTGTTTTTCAGCATTTTTATCATCCGGGTTTTTGTCTGGATGAAATTGAATCGCCTTTTTTCGGTAGGCTTTTTTGATTTCAGCAGCAGAAGCAGACTTGCTTACACCTAATATGTCGTAATAATCTTCTTTCATTAATACTGTTTTATCACAGTTGATGTTGTTTTAATTGCCTACCACCACTTTGGGATAACGAATGATTTTTTCACCCAACTTGTAGCCTGTGCCTACCACATCCACCACTTTTCCCTTCAAGGATTCTTCAGGAGCAGGAATCTGCGTAATGGCTTCATGAAGTTCGGCATCAAATACAGCTCCCTTATCAAGATCAATTTTGGATAAACCATTTGATTGTAAGGTGTCAGCCAATTTGTTGTAAATAAGCTCCACTCCCTTGTTTTGTTCATGATCGTCCGATTTGGCAAGCTCTGCCAAAGCACGCTCAAAATCATCCATCACGGGTAAAAGAGCTGTCATGAGCTCTTGTGAGGCTGTTTTAAACAATTCTATTCGTTCTTTAGCGGTACGTTTTTTATAATTTTCAAACTCGGCAAACAAACGAACAAAACGATCTTTTTCTTCTTGCACACTCGCCTCTAGCGATTCTATCTTATCTTCTAAAACCTTGTTTTTGGAAGATGTTTTCTTTGGAGACGCTTTCTTTGCATCTGATTTTGCCATGAGATATCATTTTTTTTTAAAACATGGCAAAAGTAACGCCAAAAGATGAAATCTGTCAATTTGACACCTAAAAAAGATTAACGAAGTAGATCTTTCAAACAATGGTCTATTTCTAGAAAAGAAAACTCAAAGCCTTGATCCAAAAGACTTTTTGAGGAAACACGTAAACTATCAAACAACACAGAACTCATAGCTCCCATAATTATACGAACCGGAAACTTAGGAATGCCTGGCATCCACTGAGGGACACCTATTGTTTTGGCAATCGATCGGACCAACGTACGTTGACTGACCGGATTAGGGGCTGTGGCATTAAAAACACCATCCTTCTTGTTTTTTATCACAAAGTCAATGATTCTGACAAGATCGCTGATATGAATCCATGATTGCCATTGTTGCCCATTTCCAAACCATGCGCCCATACCCCATTTTGTAGGTGCCTTCAACGGGACCAAAGCCCCTCCTATATTAGACATGACCAATCCAATTCTCAAAATTGAAACAGAAACTGAAAGCTTACGTAAAGCAGTTGCTTCTGCCTCCCATTTCTGAACAACTTCTCCTGTGAAAGTTTGGGCTACTGAGGGTTCGTTTTCCTTATAAATTTTTGATGGATCGCTTGGGTAAATCCCGATTGCCGAAGCACAAACAACATGTTTTACAGAGCTTGCTTTTTGAATCGCTTTAAATAACAGACGCGTAGACAAAACCCTACTGTCTATAATATCTTGTCGGGCATTTTCAGTCCAACGTTGACTAATAGACGCACCTGCTAGGTGCACTATTGCTTCCACTCCTTCAAAAGCTTTCATGTCAATTAAAGACTTGTTGGGTTGCCATTGAAAAACATCAACTGGTTTTTCTGAAAAAGCTTTGTTTTTACTTGTGGTTAGTACATGAACTGCGTGGCCAGAATGAAGCAAAAAATCAGTTAAGGCAGTACCTACAAGTCCCGTTGCGCCAGTTACTAAAATTTTCATATAATTTTTTTGTAAAAGTACATGCAAGTAGGATAACAATGTATAACATTTTAGTAAATTTGTATGAAATACAACTGATATGACCATTGTCCCCACCCAACAATCCCGCCTACAGGAGGTTGATTTTGACAACCTTTCTTTTGGAACTGTTTTTACAGATCACATGTTTGTTTGTGATTTTAAAAATGGCACTTGGAACACTCCAGAAATCATCCCATATGGACCTTTTTCAATGCATCCATCTGCGAGTGTACTGCACTATGGTCAAGCTGTTTTCGAAGGGATGAAAGCCTATAAAGATTCTAATAATGAAGTATGGTTATTTCGTCCAGACCAGAACATTCAACGTATGAACAAATCAGCCAAACGCTTGGCTATTCCAGAATTTCCAGAAAATTTATTCCACAATGGCTTGATGAAATTGGTGGATATGGATCGAGATTGGATACAGCCGGGTCGGGGCAATTCTCTTTACATTCGACCTTTTGTATTTGCCAGTCAAGCAGGTGTCCAGGCATCGCCATCCAATGAATATCGATTGATGATCATTTGCGCACCTGTTTCAAGTTATTATTCTGGTGGTGAAGTGCGGGTTAAAATTGCAGATCACTTCAGCAGAGCACCACAAGGAGGGACAGGTTATGCCAAAGCCGCTGGTAATTATGGGGGACAATTCTACCCCACACAATTGGCTATAAACGAAGGATACCAACAAGTGATATGGACCGATGCCGCTACGCACGAATATGTTGAAGAAGCTGGCACCATGAATTTGTTTTTTCATATTGGAGACAAGTTGATAACAGCACCTACCTCTGATAGCATTTTGGATGGTGTCACCCGAAAAAGCATCATTCAGTTGGCTCAAGACTTAGGTTTAGAAGTGGAGATCAGACCTTTGAGAGTATCCGAACTGTTAGATGCACAGAAAAGCGGGGATTTAAAAGAAATATTTGGAAGCGGTACTGCTGTGGTCATTCAGCCCATACATGGTTTTGGATATAAAGACCAAGATTTTGATTTAAAACCAATTCAAAATGGACTTGCTGAAACTTTAAAATCAAAGCTCATTGCCATTCAATACAATGAAGCGCCGGACTCTCATGGTTGGCGGGTTCAAGTCTAAGATTGATTTTTATCTAAAATACTTTTAAGATCAGGAGTGAAGTAATTAGGTCCTTTTAGGACTTTACCATCTTCGCGATAAATAGGTTTACCGTCAGCACCTAATTTACTCATATTACTGCGTTGAATCTCTTCAAAAACTTCATCAATCAGATTTTGCATCCCGTGGGTTATAATGGTACCACACAATATATATAGCATATCTCCTAGAGCATCGGCAACCTCCACCATGTCATTGTTTTGAGCAGCTTCTAGATACTCACGGTTCTCTTCGTCCATAAGTGAAAATCTAAGTTTTAAAATCGATGCCGGAAGCTCTGTTACAGGTTGGTGATTGATGTCTAATCCGAAAGCTTTGTGAAAAGCTTCTACGTCAGCAAGTTTATTCTTCATATTTTTGTTTTGCCTAAAATAACACAATGTTTAGCAAAGGACAACTCATTTTTGCCATTGGTTTTGTGATTGCCTTCACAGTATTTGTCGTGTGGAGTTACCAAAAAGACCAGAAAAAAAACCCAACCTACTTTAGAGGTAGTTTTTGGGTGTTGATCGGTTTTATTGTTTTTGTCAGCCTATTGCTGCTTCTAAAAAGAGGTATCACACTATGAAAGAATTCTTCTGGGTTTTTATTGGAGGTGGATTGGGAAGTGCCATGCGCTATGGATTGGGGTTATGGATACGACAAACTCATTTCCAAATTCCCTGGGCAACGCTTACAGCCAACGCCATTGGATCTTTAGTCATCGGTTTGATTTTAGGCGGATTGGTTAAGAATGGATCACTTACTCAGCATCAAGGTTTGTTTTGGGCAACAGGGTTTTGTGGTGGACTGACCACTTTTTCTTCGTTTGCGTTTGAACAAGTATCATTATTCAAAAACGCAGCCTTTGGTCCTTTAATCGCCTATAACATTATTACCTATATAATATGTATCGTGTTGTTGGTTTCGGGCGCCTACTTAACGCGTCTCTTCTAGTATTACCCTTAATTTTTTGATTTTATCACCCTCACACACCTTAAATTGTCATTTTATGGGGGTTATATACATTTTAAGCATATAAATTTTAATTATACACTATTTTTTAGGGGGTTATAATTAAATTTTAATAAAAATGAGGTGTGTACCCCTATTTTTTATAGGGTATGTAAAAAATAAATATACTTTTGGCATGTTAATTCAAAACAAAAACTATGCTAAATTCTTTATTTATCAACCTATCAAACGTTGTAGACGTAAATGATGACTTTACAATCCTATGGATTTTGTTGTCAGGTATTCTTGTATTTTTCATGCAAGCAGGTTTTACACTTGTAGAATCTGGATTTACTCGTTCCAAAAATGCGGTGAACATCGCAATGAAAAACATCTTGGACATTAGTGTCGGAACCATCTCCTTCTGGGTTTTGGGTTACGGTTTAATGTACGGGGACACCAACGGATGGTTTGCCACTGGCAACATCTTGTTTAATCCTGGTGATGGTGCCCATGATGTATTCTTTCAAACAGTATTTTGTGCAACTGCAGCTACCATTGTTTCTGGAGCTGTTGCAGGACGCACAAAGTATTCTACCTATGTCCTATTTACAGTCTTCTTGACTGCTATCGTGTATCCTATCTCAGGTGGATGGCAGTGGAATGGCGATGGATGGTTGGCCAACTTAGGCTTCATTGACTTCGCTGGTTCCTCGATCGTTCACTCTGTTGGAGGCTGGGCTGCTCTTGTTGGAGCCTGGATGGTAGGTCCTCGTTTAGGTAAATACGTAAACGGAAAATCAAACGTAATTCCTGGTCACAACTTATTATTAGGTGCCTTGGGTGTATTCATCCTTTGGTTAGGATGGTTTGGTTTTAACGGTGGATCTCAACTTGCTTGGGGTGGTGACGACTCTGCTGCAGCTTCTGCTGTTGTTATGATCACTAACATTGCCGCTGCTGCAGGTGCTATGGGTGCCATGTTCATCACTTGGATCAAGGATGGAAAACCCAACTTAGGAATGACTCTTAATGGAGCCATTGCAGGTTTGGTAGCCATTACAGCGGGTTGTGGAAACATGACTTTCGAGGGTGGTTTCTTCGCCGGTCTTGTTGGTGGTGTCATCGTAGTATACTCTATCGAATTCATCGACAAAGTACTTAAGATTGACGACGCTGTCGGAGCAGCTTCTGCACACGGTGTTGTTGGTGCTTGGGGTACACTTGTGATTGGTCTTTGGGGCGTTGATGGTGACGCTGGAATCGGCCTATTTAACGGAGGTGGTGTAAGCCAATTAAGCATCCAAGCCCTTGGAGTATTGGCTTATGGTGCATGGGCTACCATTGCTGCTTTTATTGGATTTGGAATCCTTAAAGCCACCATTGGACTGCGTGTAAGCGAAGAAATCGAACTAGAAGGTCTTGACGTTTCCGAACACGGAATCGGCGGATTCGAAGGCGGTGGTTTCGAAGCATGGTTATCTGACAAAAAGAAATAAATCTCAAAAACAATTATATAATCTTAATTATTATGAAAAACACAAAAAACATTTTTAAATCGCTGGTTATTGCTTCGTTCGCAATCCTTTCAACACAAGAAGCCAAAGCGCAAGACATCGGAGCTGACCTTGTCAGCAAGTACGTATGGCGTGGTGGTGATTTCGGTGAAGCTGCCATTCAACCCTACATCTCAACCGCCATTGGCGAGAATGTTGAAGTAGGTGTATGGGCAAGTTACGCTCTTACCGATGATGGCTTAAGCGAACTAGATCCTTACATCTCTGTTTCACTTGGAAGCTTTGGCTTAACTGCCACCAATTACACCTTCCCAGGAGCAGATGGGTACCCTGGAGCTTTTGATTTTGATGGACTTGAAATCAGCGCAACTGCCGAAGTAGGACCCGTAACCCTCTTAGGAGGTTATTTCACTGAGCTAGAAGACATGTATTTCGAAGCTAGCTTTGGATTGGGTGACTTTGGTGTGGCCATCGGTGCAGGTGATAATGCCTACAGCACGGACGGAGAATTTGCTCTTTGTAACATTGCTATCGACTATAGCAAAGACTTAGGATCTGTTCCCGCATTTGGTCAATTGGTCTACAACCCTGATGTAGACATCATGTTTTTGGTATTTGGGGTTAGCTTCTAATATCCTTTATACATAAATTAGTTTAGTTCTTTTTTGAAAAAGCCTAGCAAAAGCTGGGCTTTTTTTGTTATACCATAATTAAAACAGGGGGTTTATTATTAAAAATATATTTATTTATTATTGACCCCCTATTTTTTTGGGGTATAGTGTGTAAATAGTTAGTTTTGGCGCACATTAAATTATTTTTATGAAAAGAATAGAAGCAATTATCCGCAAGACCAAATTCGCAGAGGTCAAAGAAGCTCTCTACGAAGCCGGCGTTACATTCTTTAGCTATTGGGATGTTACTGGTATTGGCAACGAACAAGAAGGTCACGTATACCGTGGCATATCTTACAGCACCTCTGAAATCCAACGACGTTTGTTATCCATCGTCGTCAGTGATGATTTTGTACAACCCGCCATTGACGCCATCATCAAAGCTGGCGCAACAGGTCGTGTAGGTGATGGAAAAATATTTGTCCTTCCTGTTGAAGAAGCATACCGCATCCGTACAGGCGAAAAAGGAAGCGAAACGTTGAACTAACATTTTAAAAAAACTTTATTATTATGGAACTACTAACTACAAACAACGTATGGATGATGATCTGTACGGCATTGGTGTTTTTTATGCACCTCGGGTTTTCCTTCTTAGAAATAGGATTGACTCGTCAAAAAAACACTGTTAATATCTTGTTTAAAAACTTTTTTGTCATCACCATGGGACTCTTAGTCTATGCACTGGGCGGATTTAACCTTATGTACCCAGGTGAATTTAATGGCATTTTTGGGTTTGCTGGGTTTGGTTTAGACAGCGCTGCCGCTGCTGACCTTACTTACAACGAAGGCTATACTTATTGGACAGACTTCCTGTTTCAAGGAATGTTTGCAGCAACTGCAGCTACCATTGTTTCTGGAGCGGTTGCAGAACGTATCAAATTAGGAAGCTTTATGCTGTTTGCCCTTCTTTATGTAGGCATCGTATACCCTATTGTCGGTTCTTGGAAATGGGGTGGCGGATTCCTCGACGGATGGGGATTCTATGACTTCGCTGGTTCTACCCTAGTACACTCTGTAGGAGGATGGGCAGCGATGGTTGTCATCTACTTCCTTGGAGCACGAATTGGAAAATACGGTAAAGACGGAAAACCACAAGCATTGCCTGGTCATAACCTCCCTATTGCAGCTGCAGGGGTGCTTATCCTTTGGTTGGGATGGTTTGGTTTTAACGGGGGCTCCGTATTGTCTGCAGACCCTGCACTCACTTCTTTAACTCTTGTGACTACTTGTTTGGCGGCTGCCGCTGGAGGAATCGGTGCTGCAGCTTTCGCATTGGCGCGTTACAAAAACTTTGATCTTACCATGTTTATGAACGGTGTTTTGGGTGGTCTTGTAGGTATCACAGCGGGTGCTGACCAGATGGGTCCAACGGACGCTATCATCATCGGGCTTATTGCAGGGGTAATCGTCGTATTGGCCATCTCTTTTATGGACAAGGTAAAATTAGATGACCCTGTAGGAGCGGTTGCTGTTCACTTGTTCTGCGGAATGTGGGGAACCTTGGCAGTAGGACTTTTTGGCGCTTTAAAAGGCTTTGATCAGTTTATGGTTCAACTGGCTGGTGTCGGTATTATTGGTGCTTTCTGTGTCATCAGCACATTGATTCTGGTATTGATTGTTAAAGCAGTTGCAGGACTCAGAGTGTCTGAAGAAGAGGAACTTAAGGGTCTTGACAGCAGCGAGCACGGCATGGAAGCTTATGCAGATTTTAGACTAAATCAGCATTAATAGTTGATGATTTATTAATTGTTTAATAATTTATTTATATTTGTAAACAATAAACTAACATATAATTATGAAAAATTTAAAAAACACGTTTATTGGATTATTCACTCTAGTAGTGGCTTTTACTACACAAAATGTAGTAGCACAGGATTTCGGAGCTGACGTAGTTAGCTCGTATGTATGGCGCGGATGGGAAGCTGATGGAACGGCTTCAATTCAGCCTTATGTAGCACATTCTATTGGAGAGAACATCGAAGTCGGTGTTTGGTCTAGCTATTCACTCGTCAACGGCGGTGTTGAATTAGATCCCTATGTTTCTGCTAACATCGGTCCTGTTTCTGTTACAGCTACCAACTACACTTATTTCGCTGGTTCCGATTTCGGTCCTTTTGACTTTGAAAGCGGTGATGCTGCTTTGACAGGTCTTGAAATTAGTGGTAGCACCCAACTGGGTCCTGTTTCTTTACTTGCAGGTTATTTCCTTGATGGAGAAGACATGTATGTAGAGGCTGGATTCAACCTTGCAGGGCTTGACCTTGCGGTAGGTATGGGTGACAATGGCTACAACTCTGAGGAAGACGGAATGGCTTTGGTTAATGTTTCCATCGCTTATGAGAAGTCTATCGGTTCACTTCCTGCCTTCGGTCAGTTGGTGTACAACCCAGAGCAAGACGCTATGTTTGTTGTATTTGGTATCAGCCTATAATTTGAAACTAAATAGCATTGAAAATCCCGCCAGATGGCGGGATTTTTTTTACCCCTATAGAAGATAATTCATTATTTTTACCGCCATTATGAGTGCACTGACCTTAGTGATGCAATGTCCCGATCAAAAGGGAATCATTGCCGAAGTTACCCAATTTGTTTATCGACACAAGGGAAATATCTTGTACATCGATCAATACGTAGATCGAGAAAACAAAGCCTTTTTTATGAGGCTCGAAAGTGAGTTTAATGGCAACTCTGAGGCCATAGAAAGCTTTCGCACCGCATTTGAGGAAGGACCCGCCAAACAATTTGATATGATCTGGACACTTCAGCCTCAGGAGCAAAAGCTCAATATGGCGCTATTTGTATCCAAATACGATCATTGCCTTTACGATTTGTTAGGGCGTTACAAATCAGGAGAGCTTTCTGTCAACATTCCTTTTGTTTTGAGCAACCACCCCGATCTAGCTCCCATAGCCAAAGCTTTTGATGTTCCATTTTACCATATACCTGTTAGCAAAGACACCAAAGCAGCCGCTGAGGACCAACAACTTGATTTGCTTCAACAACATTCGGTAGATTTTATCGTTCTGGCGCGCTATATGCAGATCGTGTCCTCAAAAATCATAAACCACTACCCCAACAACATCATCAACATCCACCATTCTTTCTTACCCGCTTTTCCGGGAGCAAAACCTTACCACTCCGCTTTTGCACGCGGCGTTAAGATCATTGGTGCCACAAGCCACTACGTAACCGAAGAGTTAGATGCTGGCCCTATCATCGAACAAGACGTTGCCCATGTATCACACACCCACAGCGTGTCACAGTTGGTTGCCAAAGGGCGTGATTTGGAAAAAATCGTATTGGCCAGAGCGGTTAAAAACCACACAGAACGCAAGGTAATGGTCTTTGGCAATAAGACCATCGTCTTTTCTTAACGAACAGAATCGATAAAAGAAAGGGTGTGTTTGTTGAACAACTGAGGTTGCTCCACATTGACCACATGTCCACATTCTGGAACTACGTACAGATTCGCAGAGGCATGTTTTTGGGTAAGTGATTGAATACTAGGTAAAAACATATAATCCTCTCCACCCATCACATAAAGTGTTGGAATGTTCACATCTACTTGTCGAAACAAACGAAGCAATGGGTTGACCTCAGCGGTTAGCTTAAACCAGCGAATAAATTCTTTTTGATACAATTTTTTGGCCTCCCTGATAAACAACAACCTAGATTCCTTGTGGTTTTTCTTGGGCATGATGATAAAGGCAAAAAATCGGTAAATCCACAGGTAGGGAACCAATGACTTAAATACATTGCCTAAACGCATCAATATTTGTGAACGCACATTGAGTTTCATCACAGCCCCACCCATAATCATACTTTTTACTCTTTCGGGGTGTGTTTCGGCCAACTGACGTATCAAGATCGTTCCTAGTGAGATTCCGACAAAATGAGCCGACTCAACCTTTTCATAATCCAACACCTCTAAAATGTCATGCGCGATGGCCTCAAAAGTGTATTTGTTGTCAAACACGGCTTTCAGATTGGGTTTGGAATTGCCATGACCTCTCAAATCCAACAGCAACACATTGTGTTTTTGGGTATATGCACGCAACTGTTTGTGCCATATAGAAGCACTCCCCCCAGCACCATGTACAAAAACCACCCATTCTTGCGAGGAAGCATGTGTGTATTTGGTGTAATTTAACATAGCAGCGCCTTCATTTGTTGTTGAAGCTCCTGAGCCGCACTACGTGCTGCTTGAGCAAAGTCCTCTCCTGAATCTGCAAAGATGATGCTTCGTGAAGCGTTTACCAACAAGCCCACATCTTCATTGGCAGCTGCCTGATAAACCCCTGACAAATCGCCTCCTTGAGCGCCTACGCCAGGAACCAAAAAGAACGCATCAGGCAATTGTTTGCGGATGCTTGCCAAATGATCTGTTTTGGTCGCACCCAACACATACATCAGCCGATCCGCATGTTCCCATGTCTGACTGGTCTGAATTACGTGTTCATACACTCTTTGATCTCCACTCTCAAGGGTTTGAAAATCAAAAGCACCTTTGTTGGAGGTTAGGGCTAAAAGAATCGCATATTTTCCAGGAAATTGTAAAAATGGCTCTACAGAGTCGCGACCCATATAGGGAGCTACTGTCACCGCATCAAAATCCATGGCCTCAAAAAAAGCCTTGGCATATTGAGTTGAAGTGTTTCCGATATCCCCGCGTTTGGCATCTGCAATCACAAACTGATCCGGATGATTGGTTTTGAGGTAAGCAACGGTTTGATCGAGCGCTTTGTAGCCTGCCACACCCAAGGCTTCATAAAAGGCGGTATTGACCTTATAGGCCACTGACAGATCGTGGGTAGCGTTGATAATGGCTTTGTTAAAAGTCAATATGCCTTCGGCGTCCTTGCTTAGGTGTGGGGGCAACTTTTCGATATCAGAATCTAAGCCTACACATAAAAAGGACTGTTTGCTGTGGATTTGCTCAACAAGGGTGCTCATATCAGTTCGTCTGTGGCTTTTAGTTTTTCAGTGTTGTAATGGAGTTGCAACTCATCGATCAGTCGCTCTAAGTCTCCATTGACAATATTCTGCAAATCATATAATGTAAGTCCAATGCGATGGTCCGTAACACGCCCTTGGGGATAGTTATAGGTGCGTATTTTAGCCGATCGATCTCCTGAGGAAACCATAGCACTGCGCTTTTCGGCATCTGCCTCGAGTTTTTTGCTTAATTCCAATTCATACAACCGAGACCGCAATACTTTTAGGGCTTTTTCTTTGTTTTTATGTTGGGATTTCTGATCCTGACACTGCGCCACAATCCCCGTAGGCATGTGGGTGAGTCGAACTGCTGAGTAAGTCGTGTTGACCGACTGTCCTCCAGGTCCGGATGAACAGAAAAAATCGATACGTACTTCGTTCATGTCAATCTCTATATCAAACTCCTCTGCCTCTGGCAAAACCATGACCGTGGCTGCAGAAGTGTGCACACGTCCTTGAGTTTCGGTCTGAGGCACTCGCTGTACACGATGCACACCCGACTCAAACTTCATCGTACCATAGACCTCTTCGCCTGATACTTCAAAAATAATTTCTTTAAACCCCCCTGCAGTTCCTTCGTTGAGATCTACCACACTTACTTTCCAACCCTTGCTTTCGCAGTACTTGGTGTACATACGGTACAAGTCACCCGCAAATATACTGGCTTCATCCCCTCCAGTACCTGCCCGAAGTTCCATCACTATGTTTTTGGCATCTTCTGGATCTTTAGGAATCATCATAAAACGAATGGTCTCTTCCAAAGTGGGCAATTCGTTTTTAATGGTCTCTAGTTCTTCTTTGGCCATATCGGACATTTCTGGGTCTTCACCATCAGATATGATCTGCTCTGCCTCTTGTTGACGTTCGACCAAGTCGATGTATTGACGGCGTTTCTCCATCATGGCACTCAAATCTTTATACTCTCTGTTGAGTGCGATGTAGCGTTTTTGATCCGCAATCACATCGGGCTGAATGATCAAGTCCGAAACCTCATCAAAACGCTGCTGTACTATGGCCAACCTGTCTAACATAGTGGCAAATTTACGATAAAATCAGGGTTTTTTCAGCGAGCAGATAGTTTGTTGTATTCGTAACAGGTTAAGAGTTTTAAAGAAATAGAAGATTTAATTTTTTATGATCATATCCTTAGGGTCTCTTCTGTGGTGCCAAAACAAATGGACCACAATTGTGGATTCATATATCTCGTAGTAAATAGAAGTGTATCTGTCGATGATGGCTTTGTGAGCTTTGAACTCGGGTAAATACACAAACATATGTGGGTTTTCTGCAATCAGGCGCACACAATGCTGTGTTTGTTTTTCAAACCTTTGTACAACGCCAAACCCATAACAATCCATCAAAAAATGAAGTATTTGAAGGTAGGTGGTTCGGGCTGTTGGGGTAATGGAGACCTTATATGCCATACAATTCTTTAGCTTCTTCTAAAAGCGAAGCAAAAGAATCCATCTCTCCGTTTCTCATTTCTGTTTTGCTTTTGCTAAGTAGGTGTTGTATCAATTCCTTTTCGTATTTCCTTTGATCATTTTCATAGAGATAGGGAGCCATGATTTTTAGTTCATCAATCGTAAATGAATTGTTTCGCATTTTTTTGTAAAAAAATGATGATTTGAGACCTGTTTTTTCCATAAAGAATTTGGTTTTGTAGGGACTGTTTTTGATATCCTCCCCAACTTTGCTCATCAGCAGAACGCATGTATTGATTAGTTTAATTTTATTCATGGGAGCACAATTATTTTCCGTGAAATTACAATTTTATTTTACAATTATATAATTTTTATGCGTAGTTTATACTTTTATTACAAAAAATTAACAGCCGATAGTGATATTACATTGACTCATTTTTAGCTGTTCTTATAAAGTGAATAATTTTAACGGTTTTTTATCCATTTTAATCATTTTTTGGCGTTTTTTCCATTGATTTCCTTGAAAAATACGCCATTTCAAGGCTACCTTCCCGCCTCAACCCATTAAATCTACACTATGACACAATTACCTATTTTATCTCGCGTCTTCGCGTCTTCGCGTCTTCGCGTCTTCGCCCTCGCCTGCGCACTGCCGCTGACTAGCTGGGCACAGCAAGTCGTATCGGGTACCGTAACAGACGAGGACAACATCCAACTTCCTGGAGCAGCCATTGTGGTGCAAAACACCACCCGCGGAACCACTACCGACTTTGATGGTAAATACCAAATACAAGCCAACGAAGGGGATACCCTGATTTTTACCTATGTAGGCTATACCACCCAATTGGTTACCGTAGGCTCCTCAACGACCATCAATGTGCAAATGCAAATCTCTGGTCAACTCGAAGAAGTGGTGGTGATTGGAAGCGCCACTGGAAAATCAATCAAAGAGTTAAGTTTTGCAGTTGGAAGACTTAAAGACGAATTATTACAAAATGTACCATCAACAAATGCCACATCAGCATTACAAGGCAAGGTGTCTGGGGTAGTTATATCTCCTTCTGGTGGACAACCTGGCAGTGATGTATCGATTCAATTAAGAACTGCTAATTCTTTATCGACTGGTCAGCAGCCTTTAATTATTATGGATGGTATAATCTTGGAAGGTGGTTTGTCTGATGTCAATACTGAAGATGTTGAAAGGATAGAAGTTGTAAAAGGTGCAGCTGGAGCTTCCCTATATGGATCTCGAGCCTCAAATGGAGTAATTGAAATATTTAGCAAGAGAGGAATAGTTTCTCTTGATGACACTGGAAGCTCTCAAAGATTTAGTTATAGATCTGAAGTAGGTTTCAAACATATTTCTTCAAAATATGACTTGGCAAAAACACATAGACACAAGCTAACATCTGACGGTAGTGATTTCGATCTTAGCAGTGGTTCACGAGAAACTGATGAAGACGGATTAAGCGATAATCCTTATCCTGTATCGAAACTATTTGATTATCAGGACGAAATTTTTAAAACTGGACTATTCACAACACATCATGCATCATTAATTGGAGGCAGTAAAGACTCAAAATATTTATTTTCTTATCAGAGGCTTGAAGATGAAGGTGTTTTTGAATTGGTTGACTCTTACAATAGAGACAATTTTAGATTAAACCTTGACAACACAATAAATGATGATTTCAAACTAAAAACATCTTTTTTATACAGCAGATCAGACAGGGATTCGAACATAAATTCTGGCACAACTTTAGGTGTATTATTTACAGCATTGATAACTGAACCCATATATAATTGGAATGCATTAAATGAGGAAGACGACTCAAAGTATAACTGGGACAGCAATACTTTTGACCCTAACATAAGGAACCCACTTTACACATTAGCAAATAACTCTCGAACAGATGACAGAAATCGTGTACTTGGAAATATTGACCTGTCATACAATGTAACATCATGGCTCAGCCTGAATGGATCTTATTCTTTTGATTATGAAGACAATGCGTTTGAAAATTACATTCCTAAAGGTTATTTGTCAGATGATCCGGATGGTAATGCTCAAAATATAGGGTTCATACAGCGTTCAACATTTAAGGGTCGAGCACAAAATACCAGGTTTAATGCGTTACTCACAAACTTCTTTAAGAAAGACTCAAAATTTAATCTTAATCTAAGATTGAGTTATCTACACGAGCGTTATGAGAATATATTTAATAATTCAGAAGGATACAATCTAGCTGTTTCTGAAATCAGGTCCTTAGACAACATTTCAAATGAACCCACTGTGTCCTCATTATCAGAAAACATTTTGGCAGATAGTTATTTTGCAGTTGCAGATTTTGACTATGATGGTAAGTATATTTTTAGCGGTGTGCTAAGACAAGAAAGTTCCTCGTTATTTGGACCCAATAACAGAGATTCAAATTATTTCAGAACAAGCTTAGCTTACAGGGTTACAGAAGATTTTGATATTTCAGGTATTCAAGAGTTGAAATTTCGAGGTTCCTATGGAACTGCTGGAATTCGACCAACTTACGAGATGCGTTTTGAGACTTTTACTCTTAGAAATGGTAGCCCTACAAAAGCCACGTTAGGCAATAACGACCTAAGACCAGCCATAACAGACGAATTAGAATTAGGTGTTAATGTGGACTTTTTAGACAAATTCTCATTTGAGTTCAATTATGTTGAATCTACTACAGATGACCAGATTTTACGTGTTCCTCTTTCTGCTGCAACAGGATTTAGTGCTCAATGGAGAAACGCTGGTGAAATTGAAAGCAAAACACTTGAAGCAAGTCTAAATTATAAGATAATAACCAAGAAAGATTTAAATTGGAACCTAGGTGTCATATGGGATAAATCAAAACAAAAAGTAAGCAGACTTGACGTACCAGCTTACCTGACTGGACCTGGAACGCAGGAGAACACCATATTCAGAATAGAAGAAGGGTTGAATTTTGGTGTAATGCTTGGAAATCAATTCATTAGAAGCCTTGATGATTTACCAAATAATCTAGACTCCAGCGATTATACTATTAACTCAGCTGGATATGTTGTAGATAAATCAACTGGAGAAAATGCAGTGAAAAAAGTTGATAGCTCAGGAAATGAATCTTTTGTAATAGGAGATATAATACCTGATTTTCGTATGGCTTTTAATACCATGTTCTCGTACAAAAACTTTAGTTTTTACACATTGGTGGACTGGAAAAAAGGAGGAGACATTTACAATAAAACCAAACAATGGTTGTATCGAGATGGAAGACATGAAGATGTTACAAGTGGATTACCTTACAACTTTTACCAAAGTCTATACAACACTAATTTATCTAGCTCAGCCTTTGTAGAAGATGGTAGCTTTGTAAAACTGAGAGAGCTTTCGATTTTCTATAATCTAGAGGGTAACAAACTTGGTAATTTAGGCAACTATATCCAAAACATTAAATTTGGAGTTCTAGGAAGAAATTTATTTACAATTACTGATTATTCAGGATTTGATCCTGAAATTTCTCATCAATCAGAGGCTAATCGTTCAGACCTAACAACGAGAGTGACAAATGGAATTGGTAATGACGCCAACACTCCAGGAGGTGATCCAAATATATTTAAGGTCGACAACTTCCCTTATCCAACTACAAAAACATTTAGTTTTTCAGTAGAAATTAATTTCTAAATCTATGAAAATGAAAAAAATTAAATACATAATATTTACGTTATTAACTGCATTCATATTAAGTTCATGTAACAATGAAATTGATGCTGTTGAAAATCTCAACAACCCTGATCGAAATCAAGTTTTGGCAAACGGTTCTGATTTGTTAGGAATTGTTAGAGGTGGATATGTAACATGGTGGCAAGCAAATAATAGAGATTTAGTACCTCCATTAGCTGTAGCAGCAGATCATGCAACTTGTTCATGGGGCAATTGGGGGATGAGAGCACTCTCGAACGAACCTCGAAACCCTATTCAAAACAGCTCTTCTTGGTCGGATTTGAGTGTTCTTGAACAGCCTTGGGCAGGAAATTACTCGAGTATCTCCTCATCAAACGATGTTCTTGGCGCCATAGAAGATGGAATAAAATGGATTGATGGGGATGAAGACCTAACGCCAGTAATTGAAGGGGCAGCCTATCTTTTAAGAGGGCTTTCTTATGGCTATTTAGGTCTGTTATTTGAAAAAGGATTTATCGTTAATGTAGGAGATGATTTAACACAGACGTTTCCTTTCGTTGGATACAAGGATCTTATAAATCAAGCTGTCGATGATTTAGATAGAACAATCGCAGTAGCTAGTGATAATGAGATTACGATTCCAAATACAGTTATTAACGGCGTAGATTTAAATAGTGAGCAGTTGATAAAACTTTGTAATTCTTTCAAAGCAAGGTTTATTGTTCAAGGAGCTAGAAATCTAGACGAAACAAACACAATTGATTGGAATGAAATTAAATCTTTTGCCCAAAATGGAATTACAGAAGATTTTGGCCCATTAGGAGATGATGGAATTAGTTGGTGGTCAAACATAGATGTATTAATGGAGTCTCCAAATGGATTTGGAGCTTTTGGCGCACGTTTAGACATGAGAGTTATAAATAAGGTAGATCCTGATCAACCTGTTTTCTTTCCTGCTGGCTCAGGATCTACTCTAGAAAATCCTGAAATATCAACTAACGATAATCGTTTTGGAGAAGGCAAAGACTTTGAATACAGACCAGATATTCTCTTTAGATCTGAGCGCGGTAGATTTCATTTTTCTCATTATATCCACACACGATTCATGAATGATGACAACTTTTCTGATGGTAATGATTCAAAACAAATAAAAAGTTTTATGCTTGAAGACAATAGACTTCTATTAGCCGAAGCAAAAGCAAGGTTAAACGAACTTGATAACGTTAGCGGAGCGGCTTATGATTTAAACCAAGGCTCAAGAGTAAATAGAGGAAATTTATCTCCTCTTCTTGGAACGGAGTCTAAGGATGAGATTTTAGAAGCAATATTCTACGAACGCTACATTGAGTTATTCAATACTGGTGTAGGTAGTGGTTTTTTTGACAGGAGAAGAACCAATCAATTACAAATTGGAACTTTTAGACATTTTCCTGTTCCATCAACTGAACTTGAAGTTTTGGAGGAGCAACTCTATACCCTTGGTGGGGTGGACGCTGACCCCTCAGGAACAGAACCTCATTACAATTTAGGATCAGAAAATGCACGAACAGATGAGACCAACATACCTACTTTCAACTAATTACAGGTCTAAAGTTTAATTTAACCAACCCCGCTTCGGCGGGGTTTTTTAATACTGAAAAGTTCCTTTGTCTGAGGTGATTGTCAAGGATTTGGTGTCAGCGGCCTCTACCCTACCCACGATTTGGGCAGGCACCCCAAAAGACTCAGAAATAGCTATCAGATCTGCAGCGATGGCTTCGGGCACATACAACTCCAAACGGTGGCCCATGTTAAACACCT
>Ga0066377_10000029_pt1 | contig 35221 bp, 34 predicted proteins | sample Knorr_S23_td_Sur_FD_70946 | JGI IMG/M metagenome (GOLD analysis project Ga0066377, IMG submission 70946) | Marine microbial communities from Southern Atlantic Ocean transect - Knorr_S23_td_SurfaceB_ad_5m_LV_B | ecosystem: Environmental > Aquatic > Marine > Oceanic | place: Southern Atlantic...
AAATGCGTGTTGAGATGGAGAAATTCCTGATTGGACTGCAAGTCGAGCAGGATCACCCAATTCGCGATTCGGGTGATGGCGGCATCCCAACTCTTACTACCGGTGACTTCCGGTGTTTCCGACAGCCAGAAAGTCCCCGAGTCCAACACGGTGAAACGGTCTTTCCTGTAAAAGATCGGCGAAAACTCTCCGCCGTCCTTCCCGTCGTCTCTACCCACACCGATCCAGCCATACTGGGGCAGCAGAATTTCCAGATCACTGATCTGATCGCGCAGCACTTCCTGCATACCGACCAGATCAGCTTTGTGAAACCGAATAACACTGGCGACTCTGTCCCTGCGGTTTGGCCAGGCATGCTCCCCATCCGCCGGATTGTTGTAGCGGATGTTGAACGACATGACATTGAGCGTAGGATCCAACTGACGGCAGGCCGGCAGCGAAACGATGAGCCCCAGCAGACCCAGTAAGGGAATCTTGTAAACATTTGAAGAGAACATACAATTTCTCAAATTTTGCAGACTGAGCAAACCGTGACGGGTCGAGATAGGTCACAATTATAGAGGCTCTCTTCAAAAGAAAAAGCACCGCGGTCGAAGGAAGGGTCGGAAACTTTTAATGACATTTACAATGCGGGATTCTGTAATCAGACACGAGGACCCTGCCAAAATTGCAGAGAATTTCCTGGGCAGCGAGAGAGAGCGTTATCAGAAGCTGCTTTGCGAGGAACAACAAAGCGTTGAAAGCCATCACCGGAAAGGTCTACTCTTGCAGGGCTGAATATATCCTCCGGGCGTCATCTGAGAATTCTTCAGTGGAAAAGCGTGCGCCACTTGGAGATTACTTATCAAGGTAGTTATAAACAGTCACAAAAAGCAAGTGGGAACCACCAATCGCGAACTTGCGTGACTATCAATAAATAATTGCGCGTCAGAAAAAGGAGAAGCGTTGTGTCAGAAACATCATCAAAGACCCACGGCCAATGTTACTGCGGCAACGTTCAGGTCACCGTAACTGGACCGGCAGCAGTCAGCGGTTATTGCCATTGCCTGGAATGTCGCAAGTGGCATGGCGCGCCTATAAACGCTTTCAGTGTCTGGACTTCCACCAGCGTCACCATTGAGGGTAAAACCCTGATGAGCGAACAATCAGACGCCAGTGGAAGACTGTCCTGTCGCCTTTGCGGCGGCTGTGTCGCAAACCTGAAGCCCGCACTCGGGATGACGGTTGTCTATCCCATGACCCTGGCAGGCGCAGAGGATCCTATACCCTTCGAGCCGAGCTTCCATATCTTCTACGGTGAACGAGTGATGGACCTGGCCGATGGACTGCCTAAGTTTGTTGCGCTTCCACCCGACTTCGGCGGCACCGGCGAGACGATTGTGGAGGCCGGTTACACAGGCTGGCGCGCTTAAACAGGAGGAGATTTCGGATACTTTGTCTATTCCTATAGCACTGACCAAACACAACCTCATAGTGGATATTTCAATGCGAGCAACTCTGAAGGTCTTTTGCTCCTGCCTCGTAAGCTTCGGCATTCTACTCGGACTACAGCAACAAGCCGCTTCGCAATCTGTCATCAGTGCAGCTAGCCCGGAAGCTGCTCAAGCCGGCTTGTCTATTTTACAAAAGGGTGGTAACGCAGCGGATGCTGCCGTGGCGATTGCTTTCGCGTTGGGCGTTAGCGAACCAGCCATGAGCGGACTTGGCGGGCAGATACAGATACTACTTAAACAACCGAACTCCCCTCCTCTGGCCCTGAATGGCAGCTCTTTCGCTCCGGGCTTAACCCAACCACTCGACTCGCGAGCCCGATTTCTGCCGCTTCAGCGGAGTACGGTGCCAACTTGGTTGAAGTCTTTAGAGTACCTATTTCAACAGTACGGTAGCGGGCAGGTAAGTTGGGAAGAAATCATCGCACCAGCAATTGCCTTGGCCAGAGACGGCTTCAATCAAGGTAAATTTCGACAGAAAGTGTTCTTACGCCATAAGGCAGATCTTTCCGAATTTCTGGATGCTGGATATATGCAGTCATCGGACGAATTTGAAGAAGGCAGCACAATCATTCAGCCCCAACTCGCGCAAACTCTTGAAAAAATTGCAAAGGAAGGCTCTGATGTTTTCTACCATGGAGAGATAGCTAAACTGATCGAAGAAGATATGATCAACCGAGGTGGCTGGATCAGAAAAAGCGACCTTGTGCGAGTAATGGACCCTATCGAAGTACAGCCTTTGGCGATGAACTACCATGGACACACCGTCTACTCATTCCCACCCCCCGCTGGCGGCTGGGTCATGATGCAAACACTTGCTTTGTACGAGCAACTTAGCAAGAAAATTGCAGTTCCAGACCAGCCTGAAGAGCTTGCCATGGCAATGGCAATTTATCTGGCCCAAAAAAACCGCAACGACGAGCCTATATTCGACTTCGCAGATTATGAGGAACAGATAAAGCAAAAGCTATCCATCAACTATTTGGACGAACTGCTTTCAGAAGCGATTGAAATTGAAGGCGAACCAGCTGACATCGGTGGTGAAACCACCCACTTTTCTTTAATCGACAAGGACGGCTTCGCGATCTCAGCCACCACCAGCATCAATGCTTATTATGGAGCAGCAACCGCCTCACCCGGCTTGGGGTTCCTCTACAATACCTATATGGATGATTTCTTCTTTAATGAACCAAACCATCCGTTTGCAATTAAACCTTTAAACCAGGCTTTCTCCTCCATGAGTCCGGCATTGGTCACTCTGGATGATGACATTGTGCTTGCGCTCGGCTCACCAGGTAGTGCAAGAATCATTTCTGCTGTAGCCCAAGTGATACAGAAATTTATCGATACAGACGCAGCTCTGCCAGAAATTCTTGCTCAACCAAGGATACACGCTACGGCGTCAGGTGGCCTGTATCTGGAAGCGAAAAGTCATTACTCCGACTTCGACACACTAGGCCTTGAGTTGAGGCAGCCGGCTACCGACCTGATAATTGAAAAGCTAAATGCTTATTTTGGCGGTGTTCATGCGGTGGGAAAGCGAGGGCAACTCTGGCAGGGCGCAGCCGATCCGCGAAGAGACGGAATCAGTCTCAGCTTCTTCACCGATGAATGAGATGAGAATATAGACCGATTAGCCGCAGCAGATTGGATCTTACTGATAATTCAGATTAGCGGACTCCAGCCAGCCTGAGAGCTTCTCCATCGCCAGTTTGATCCTCGGACAGATGATGGCCACGGAGTTTTCATCAGAGGAGTCGATAGATCTAATATGGTTAAGAGCAGACTCTCCATCAAAATCAACGTAAGAGAGCCTCAGAGATAGCTCGCTCTTTCTTCGACCGAAAACCGCTCCGGGCAATGTGACAAGGCCTATTTCGTTGAGTAAAGCCTCAGCCAAGGCATGGCTGTCAGTAATGCCTCTTGCTTCAAGCTGTCCTCTAAAGCTTTCAAAATTACAGAAAAAATAGAAGCCACCTGCAGCTGCCGGCGCTGAAATGCCACAAGAAATGAGTTCTCTATGTAAATAATTCGCAACAAATTCCAGGATCTTTCGGGAGTTAGTCAGGTAACGGTCAATTTCAGCGTTTTCCTCGAACGCAGCGGTCGCCGCAAACTGAATTGGCGCGCTGGTCGAGGTATAAGTCTCGCTAGCCATCACGGCCACTCGGCCGGCTAGCTCACTGAGCGCCTCGGGAAACGCCGCGACACCCAAACGCCATCCTCCGGCGCCACACCATTTACTCAAACCTGTGGTGACGACAGAACCTTCTGGGTAGTATCGGGCGATCGATGTATGCCGTCCTTGGTGATCAATCTCGCCATAAATTTCGTCGCTCAGAACTAAAAGTCCCATGCCTCGTGCAACACAGGCGATTTCAGCCAATTGCTTGTCTCCGTAGGTCGTGCCTGTTGGATTATTTGGATAGTTGAGTAATAAGAGGCCTGTCTTACCGCCAAGTTGCCCCTCACAGGTTTTACGTAGTGCGCTAGGAGTTAAATTCCAATTATCTGACTCTTTGGTCTCAATCCAGATAGTTGAATTGCCAGCCATGCGTGACTGAGGGTGGTATGACACCCAACTTGGCGAGGGCAGGATAAGCTGACAGTCCAATGCCATTTGAATCAGAAAGAGCAATTCTTTTGACCCGGGAGCAATCAATATATTGGCAGGATCAAATTCTAGTGAAAATCGGCGCCTGAACCAGTGACTCACACTTTCGCGTAAAGTCAGTAATCCCCGTACCGGCAAATAATCTTTCTGGTGGGCATGTTCTCTCAGCGCTCGAATGAGCGTCTGAGGCACTGGAAATGGCGATTGCCCGAGTCCAAAATTAAAAATTTCCTTCCCTTCCAAAGCCAACTGCCTGATGCGTTCATTAATGGCTAGCGTAGCGGAAGTAACAAGCCCTTTTTGTCTTGGATGAGGGATCAGTTTGGGGCCTGCGGATGCGCTCATAGAGAATCTCGAATCAAAATCACGCGACTTAAGCAATTCAACTAGATTAAAACTTCTGGACTCCCAGGAATTCAGAATATCTGCCCTAAATACTGGGTGGCAAAAATTCTCAGGAGCTGTCAGTACTGGTCAAAAGGTGCTCAGTATCCGGACATTTCGAACGCAATATCTCCCGCGAAAGGGTCTTTTTCTAATCAATAATTTCTATTGTCACGAAAATCATTTTTTGTTGTACTTTGCTTCCCTCCAATCGCATATTCCTGCCAGCATCCTAAGCAGATCTATCGTTACTGACTTGTTTCCCTGCAGTTGCGGCAATTCCATTGACCAACAGCTTTATTGTCCGAGGGGGTTTATGCAGATGTCTGAAAGCAACGACCTGATAGATGATTTTGAAGATGAAGATGAAGTAGAAAACTCAGTCGAACTTCAAGAACTCGCCAAAAAGACTCACAATCAAAAGAAGGTTGATATCCGTCGATTGATTGAAGCGAAAAAAGAATCTACTGCACTCGTTGATGAACAACATTATTTGATGAAGTTGGATCTGGATTCAGACAGCACGCTTATCTAGTCGATCTGATAGCTCGTCCATGCATTTCAGAATGGATTCCAGAAGAGGTTTTTTTTCAGCCGTCATGTGGAACGCGGCGTAGACATCTCTGAAAAAAACCGGTGCATCTTCGACAACCCTGAGCTTGCTGTTCTGTCGGGCGAGATCTGCTTCAGGCAAATAGGCCGAACCGCCTGATTGCCGGATATAAAATGCTGCTATCGACGCCATATTAGTGAGCAATTTCGGGGGCGGGGCATCGTAAAACACCTTGGCATGAAAACTTTCAAAGAAAGTTCCCCAATCAACCATGGTGTAGTTTTCTGTCAACGCTTCTTCCAAACTCGGCGACTCCAATGAACTGGCCAGGACCAGCTTTACACCACCTAATCGCACATGTTCAAACCGCAAATCCTGAATTGGCTCGTAAACGAGAGCAAGATCAAGCGTCCCATCAATAAGCATACTACGTAACTCGCGCTCCGGTTTTGCAAGGGCTCTCAGGGCAATGCCAGAAACCTCATCGTAAATTCGGGTAAGACATTCCTGCAGATAAAAATGCCACATTCCACTGGTTGCCCCGATAGTAATCTGCTGTCTGGAAGCCTGTTGGAGCGCGATAGACTGTTTCGCCTGAGAGAGCGAAAGCATGATTGTCTCTGCGTGAGGAACAAGCCTTTCCCCTTCCGCTGTCAGGTGAATATTGTTTCTCGAGCGCACCAGCAAACTGGTCCCGAGCATCTTTTCAAGTTGCTTAATCCTGGCACTTACCGCTGCCTGAGTCACAAACAGGTTGTCAGCAGCTTTCCCGAAGTGGCGGGTCTTGCTGACTTCCAGAAATGTTTTCAGTAGATCTGTATCCATGGCGGTTTTGCTCGATTATTCTTGGATGAAATTCGAAAACGCGCTGACTCGGAGACTTAAATCCCCGCTAACGTTGCTCCGGATTCGTTTGGAGCCGATCCAGCATCATCGTGCTTAGAAACTTCATTATCCGAACTCGCAGTTTTCGCCAATTGTTCGTCTGCAGAAAAAGACTCGTGCTCGTCAGCACGAGGATCGAGAGAAAATGCCGCCTGCGCTGCAGCGGTAGTTGCCAGTTCAAAATCGCGATTTGGTTCCGGCGAGGGCGGTTTACTGCGGATCATATAAACCACAGCCCAGGCCGCACCAAAAAGAATGACAAATTGATAGACAAAAAAGTACTGCGGCCCGAACCGGTGCATCAATTGTGAAGCGAGCAGCGGGCCAACCACAGAGCCCAGCGCATTCATCATTAACAGGCCGGTGCCGACTTTGATGAAATCTCCCGGATTGGTGTTATCGCTCGCTTGCGCCAGACTGAGCGCATAGATAGGCATAACCGATGCGCCCAGCAGCATCATCATCAATGGAACAGAAAGGGATTCTCCGGTCAGCGCGGTCATGGCAATGCAAGCCCCGAGAGCCAGACACAGCAGGATCACGAGACGACGATCAATACGATCTGACAGCCGACCCAGCGGAAATTGCGTCACACCTCCACCCGCGATTGACATGGCCATCATGACACTGATATCCATCACATCCAGGCCACGCTGTAGTCCATAAACCGGGCCCAACGCATAGATGACGCCGACCGCTAGGCCACCAATAAACGAACCGATACTCGCTGCGCGAGACGATTTAAGGACCAGCAGAGGGGAAAACCTTGCACGTGGAATCTGAGCCGGTTCAGGCGAACTCGTCACGCAGACAGGGATAGCTGCAATCACGACAAGCATCGCTGAGCCAATGATCAGCGTCGGCCCGTCAATGGGCGCAGAATTCAGAAGCAGGTTTCCGGTCGCCAGGCCGATCAGCACCACAATTGTGTAAACAGCCAGCACGCTCCCCCTAACGGGGCTACTCGCTTGCTCGTTCAACCAGCTTTCAATAATGAGATACAGGCCGGCAATGGACACCCCGGAAATCACCCGAAGCAGGATCCAGAACAAGAGATTGTCTCCGAGCGCCAGCCCCAGTATGGATGCTGTCATCAAAGCGACCATGCAGGCATAGGCTCTTATATGACCGGTACGCGTAACCAGCGCAGGCACAGAGAAACAGCCCAATATGAACCCGACAAAATAGAGCGAGCCCAACCATCCGATATGAATGTCGCTCCACCCGAACAGCTGCGCTTTGAGCGGAACCACTGCCAAATGCAAGCCATGTCCCAAAAGCAGCAGCGCGACTCCAACCAGTAAAGTGGAAACACGGGAAATCGTGGTAAGCATCTCTAGAAATCCGCCAAAATCGGAAGGCGCGGGAGTATAAATCGGAATCAATAGGCTGGTAAATAATTAGTAGTACACTCTGATATAAGAAATTAGACTCCGGCGCAGTTTCCGGACAGCACCCGGAACTAAGAACCCGAACAGTCCATCTTCCACCAGCCCAGGACCACGAAGCTTATGAAAAAAACCCATGCGCGCCTGCGGAGGATACCCTCCCCTGAGGACCATCTGTTTGAGCAAATAGCCAGGGGGCTTGAAACTAAAGGATACGTTTGCCTCCCCGCAGCATTACCCGAAAAAATAGCTGACGGCTTGGTCGATCATTTGGCTCAACTAGATAGTCTTAAATTTCATGAAGCATCTACCGGGCGTGGCAAAGATCAGACTCTGAATCAGTTCGTGCGACGAGACCGAATCCACTGGATCGATGAATCTGATCCCGCCTCAAGACAATGGCTAGCCTGGGCACAGCGTCTGCAGGCCTACTTGAATCGCCGACTTTTTCTAGGGCTGTTCTCTTTCGAGAGCCATTTCTCGCACTACCAGAGCGGGGACTTTTATCGCAAGCACTTCGATGCATTCAAAGGAGAATCAAATCGCATTCTGTCACTGGTGGCCTATTTGAACCGGGGTTGGGAACCCGATCAGGGTGGAGAACTGATCATCTACTCACCAGAGGATGGAACGGAACTAGTCAAAGTGACTCCGATGTTCGCAACGCTCGTTCTCTTTCTAAGTGAGGAGTTCAGCCACGAAGTCTTGTCGACTTCCAGAAATCGTTATTCGGTTGCTGGTTGGTTCCGATTAAACGGCTCAATTAAGGACAATATAGACCCGCCTGCGTAGCAAAGACTGTGCACCGAACAACCGCAACAAATAATCGCGCTGTTCGAATAGGCTTTTAAGTAGTCTGTACCAGCAACATGCATCAGACCTCAAGCCATTCCGAGCGGATCTCATCTGCTAATTTCAGAGTCGCCGGCGTACCTTCATAGACAATTTGGCCATGGCCCATCACATATAACCGATGGGAGATCCGCAGAGCAACATTCAGCTTCTGCTCTACCAGCAGAATGGCAACACCCCGAGACGCAATTTCTTCAAGCAAACGGGAAACCTGCTCAACCAATTTCGGGGCGAGTCCTTCCGTGGGCTCATCGATCATGATCATGTCGGGGTCGCCCATAAGCGTGCGGCACATGCTCAACATCTGCTGTTCTCCACCGCTCAGCACCCCGCCGGAAACATCAGCGCGCTCCGCCAGATTAGGAAACATCTCTAAAATCTCGGATATCGTCCAGCGCGGTTTGCTTTGGCCGTTCTTAATGCCGAGCATCAGATTTTGTCTGACAGTAAGAGTCGGAAAGACCTCCCTGTTCTCCGGCACATATCCCAATCCCCGATGGGCAATCTCGAAGCTGGGCATGCCTGCAATTTCCTCACCCTTGAATTTGATCGAGCCTAGCGGGCTGACCTCCCCGATAATTGATTTAACTGTGGTGGAGCGACCGACCCCATTGCGCCCGAGCAGACTGACGATCTCGCCTTCCTGAACGTTGAATTCCACGCCCCGGAGGATATGACTTTTGCCGTAATAAGCGTTAAGCGCAGAAACCTCAAGCATCATTGCCTCCCGCGTCTTCCAGTGCCGCCTCACCGAGGTAGGCCTCCTGCACTTTGGGGTTTGCCCTGATCGCCTGCGGAGAATCACTGGCAATGATCTCGCCATAGACCAACACCGAAATTCTGTCCGCAATATCAAACACAATGTTCATATCGTGCTCAACTATCACCAGAGTTTTGCCCTCTGTAATTTTCCGAATTAATGACACCGCGGCTTCCGCCTCGCTGAGGCTCATGCCGGCAACCGGCTCATCGAGCATGATCAGGTCGGCACCGCTAGCAATGGCGACGCCAAGCTCAAGCGCGCGCTGCTGTGCGTAGGCCAGCTCCCCAGCCGGAAAATCGGCGCGATCGTCCAGGTTGATTTCTTCAAGCAGGCGCATTGCCCGCGCATTGAGTTCCGTCTGGCTGCCAAGCAAATGCCTGAACGAGTAGCCAAGACCTTGCTTCCACAACATGCCGCAGCGCACATTTTCAAAAACCGAAAGTCGCGGAAAGATGTTGGTCACCTGAAAACTTCTGGCCAGGCCGAGGCGCACAATCTCATAGGGCGGGCGGTTCTGAATCTCTTGATCACGAAAGGTAATCCGACCTGAGCTGAGCTGATATTTGCCGCTGATCAAATGGAACAGGGTGGATTTGCCCGCGCCGTTCGGCCCGATGATGGCGTGACGCTCTCCGGCCTGAATGTCGAGATTTACGCCACGAATAATCTCGGTCTTTCCGAAAGACTTGCTCACATTGTGCAGAGACAGAATGCTCATCAGCCTGGACCACGTTCGGTTGGATCACCCACCCCGTTCGCTTCTTCCCAGGCGGCATTGAGCTGCCCGAGAGAACGCCAGCAGGCATAATACGAGGCGGCCGCAACGGCAGTCAGTGCCAACCAGTGCAGCGTATTCCCGGAATCCAGAGTAATAAACAAAAACCCGAAGGGCTCGCCATCATGGTGTAGCATTTCGATGGCAGCCAGAATCGAGCCGCCAAACATGATCGCCGGCATGCCAGTAATCAGGTAAGGCAGGAACAATGAAGACAGCTTGCCCCGCAGCCACGCGGTCTGATGTATCATAATGAAACCGGCGAATCCCCTCGGCAGAAACAGCACAGTCAGCACGAACATAATACCGAGGTACAACATCCACAACTCGGTGTAGTTGCTGAGCAGGGAGTTCATCAGCGTCAGCACAACAGCACCGATGATGGGTCCGATAAAGTAACCAAGACCACCGATATAGGCCATCAGCAGAACTCGGCCTGAGGTCACCGCATTCAGGTTTTCTTCGGTAATGAACTCATAGTTCAGCGCGAACAGCCCGCCTGCCACGCCCGCAAAAAACCCTGAGGTGCAAAACGAGATAAAGCGCACGCGCCGGGCGCTGTATCCGATGAACTCGGCCCGCTCGGGATTGTCGCGAACCGCATTGGCCATGCGTCCGGCGGGCGTCTGAGTAAACAGGTACATGAACACGGTTGCAACAAAAACCCACCCGGCACTCAGGTAGTAGATCTCCACATCCTGGAAGAATTCGATTCCAAAGAAGGGCGGACCAAAGGTGCGATCCGCGCTGACCCCCGCCTCCCCGCCAAAAAAACTGACAAAGATTAATGACGAAGCAGCCACCAGTTCACCAATGCCCAGCGAAATCATTGCAAACACCGTCCCAGCTTTGTGCGTAGAAAAACTGCCGACGAAAATCGCAGCGACCAGCCCGATCAGCCCACCCACCAGCGGGATCAGGGTTATGGAGAAATACACCGTTTCGAACTCAATCATGATCAGCGCATGAACAGCCATGAATCCGCCCAGACCGAAATACACAGCATGACCGAATGAAAGCATCCCGCCCTGACCCAGCAGCATGTTGTAGCTGAGCGCAAAGACAATGGCGATCGCCATCTGGTTCAAGATGGTAATGGCCAGCACGGAATCAAACAGCTGTGGCAGGCCGAGCAGAACAATGAGATAGCCGACCCATGCGGCAAACTTACCCATCAGCAAATCACTCCTCTCGCTTTCCAGCAAGGCCCGTGGGCCGGAAAATCAGCACCAGCACCAGCAGCAGAAAAGGCAGGACGGGCGCAATCTGCGGCAGCGTTAGCGTCCAGAGGTCGTTAAGCGGGTGATCTCGTGAGAACTCAAGACCAAGCAGATTGAGAAGGTCAGGCATCCCCAGATTCGAGGCAATGGCATAACTTTGCAGCAGGCCAATCATCAGAGACGCGACAAAGGCACCCCCCAGTGAGCCGAGACCACCAATCACCACAATTACAAATACGATGCTGCCCAAGACCACAGCCATGCCGGGGAAAGTCGTCAATACCGGTCCGGCAATGACGCCTGCGACCCCTGCCAGAGCCGTGCCAACGCCGAAAACCGCCATAAAAATCAGTGGGACATTGTGCCCCAGATTGGCAACGGTGTGCGGATGGGTGATTGCCGCCTGAATAATGATGCCAATACGACTGCGCGTAAGCACGTAATACAGCGCCAGGAAAATCCCCACTGAAATGGTGATCATAAATCCCCGATAGGCCGAAAATTCCTGACCAAATAGGGTGAACAACGGGAAATTCAGCAGGTCAGGAGACTGATAGTTTTTGGTATCAGCCCCCCAGAAAAACTGCACGGCTTCCTCGATCAGAAAAGCGAGCCCAAAAGTAAACACCAGCTCCGCCACATGACCATGGGCATGCACCCGCCGCAGGGCGTAACGCTCTACCAAAGCGCCAAATGTCCCAACCAGTAGCGGCGCAACAAAAAGACCTGTCCAGAATCCGAGCTTGAGGGAAATCGAATACGCAAAGTAGGCACCCAGCATATAAAAGCTGGCGTGGGCGAAGTTGAGCACCCCCATCATGCTGAAAATCAGCGTCAGACCGCTGGCCAGCATGAATAGAAGCAGGCCTGTCACCAGACCATTAAGCGTTGAGAAGACAAAAACTTCCAGCATGATACGGCGCCGACAGCGGTTATTTACCTCAGCGGCGTGGCCTGCGCATGCGGCAGCTGTGATCAACCATCGTCTCTTCTCCGGGTACCGAGAAATCTCGATAGAGACCAAATCCGGAATTATCGGCATCCACGACGATATTCTGGTCCGTGTGCACGGAAATGTGCAGCGGCTGAATAATCTGATGGTCCTCGCCGCGCATCCACAGCTCTTCACCGCTCATGTTGGTGAATCGCATGTCTTCAAGGGCTAGGGCGATGTCATAGGGATCCACGCTCTGGGACGCTTCCATCGCTTGCACCAGCATCTGCAGTGCATTGGTGATGCGAAACTGCGTCATGTCGTTGTTCGGATTGAGCCGCTTGAAATTTCTGGTGTATGCCAACCGCTCTTCGGAGGGCAGCGGGTTCCCCGCATCGTTGTGCACCAGATAAATCTTATCGACGCCGTCCGCGCCCAGCGTTGCGGTAATTCCGTCATAGGCCGCATAAAACGTATAGATGGGAATATCGAGCCCGCTATCGATTATCGATCGTGCCAGGGACACCATGTCAGCACCGAAGTTGCCGGTAATGACTGCATCGGCACCAGAGGAAACGATTTTGGTGACGTAGGGAGTAAAGTCCTTGACCTGCCCGATAGGGTGAAATTCATTGCCCACGATCTCAATGTCCGGACGTTTTTCCCTCAGCAATTCAATCGACGTGTCCGACACCACCTGCCCGAAGGAATAGTCTTGGCCAATGATATAAATCTTCTTAATCTCGGGGTTCATGGCAATGTAATCGGTCAGCACATTCAGCTTCATCACCGCATGGGCGTCAAATCTGAAATGCCAGAAGCTGCATTGCTCATTGGTCAGAATCGGGTCAACCGCGGAGTAGTTGATCTGCAGAATCTCCTGCCCGGGGTTCCGACGGTTGTGTCTGCTGATGGTCGAGTTCAGCGTGTTGGCGACTGCGGAACTGTTACCCTGAAAAATAATCCGCAGCCCTTCACTTACTGCGCGTCTGAACTGAATCTGGGTATCCGTAGGACTCTGCTTATTGTCCAGCGGGACAATCTCAATCATGCGACCACCGAGAATGCCACCCTTGGAGTTGAAGAGTTCATCTGCCGCGTACTGCAATTGCTTGAGACCGCTGGTGCCGATGGAAGCGAATGTGCCTGACAAAGGGTCGATAAACGCGATCCGTACAGGCTCCTGGGCAGAAATAGAACTGAAGAGTGACAGCACGAGGCCGACAAGAAGGGATCTGAGGGTAATTCTGAAGGTGGTGCTGCGGTGTAGTCTTTTCATTATTAACGCTTCTTTTTTATCAGATTACCCGACCATCATACCGAGTTTACCTGCACTTCCCTATTGTTTTCTCCGCCATTCCTCTCAGCGATCGAACTCTCAGCTGTTATCATCAGAGTGCCCTGAGCTCCCCATCGCCATACTCAGGCACATTCCTCTGAAACAGGCGCCAGTAGTGCCATTCTTCGGTAACCTGCTCGTTTCCCTCGGCATCGACTGTCTTTACAATCGGCGATTCGCCACCCCGCAGCCGGGCCACTTCGTCTCGATCTTGAACCAGCACAGCCGTCATGTCATACAGCTTACCGTCAATTTTCAGGCGTACTCTTGGGTCACTCTCTACATGCCCCCACCAGGCCTTACCGTGGGGAAAGTCCCGGTTCAGCCTGAAAGTCTGGGCACTGGACTGCAGATACAGCGCCTCACCGCGTGGCACGAGCAGGACCCGAACAGAATGAGGAATTCCGTACCAGGTGCGGGTCTCCATCGCCGTGGCATTTTCTCCGAAGGGATCATCGAACTGATTGACCCAGTCCCAGTGCTTCACCGGCTCGCGAACCCGCTCACCGGTCAACCACAATCCCGGTCGTGCCGAGCGTCCGGCTTCGGCGTATTCCTCAAAGCTCGGATGCCCCGGGTCGAGACCCGCGATCCTGAGCACAATGAGCGTGCCCGCCAGCAGCGGGACAACAGTCAGAACGGCAATCTTGAACCACTTCATCCGGTAGACGCGCCTCCCGCGCTTCACTCACTTTTGCTGGCTTGGTCGGCCACGCGGGCACCGCGCAAGATATTGACCATGCCATAGTTGCCTTCGTGGCAGGCGTATTCGTAAACCTGGCCTGCCACCTTATAGAAAGGGATCAGGCCAACAACCTGATCCGTGAAGGTGTCAGGGTCAATGACAGTAAATTCATAGTCGATTCTGTCAACAGCGACTCGCGTGAATTTTTCTACGAGTATTTTGTTTTCTGAACTCCCCAGGCCGGAGAAGGAGTGGGTCAGGCCGTTGAAATTCCGGGTATCAACCACCAAAGTCTCCCCCTCCCAGTGACCTCTTGAATCACCGGTCCACAGTCCGATGGCTGCATCAGCGTACGGTCGACCATCCAGAGGCACGATACGGGCGTCGTGGACCATTTCCGTCAGAATCACCACGTGATCCCGGTTCTGCACGATCTGCACGTTGTTATTGTAAAAGCTCGGATTTACCGGTGGTCCGGCGTTGAAACCCATGATGCAGCGATCAGACAGCGGGCGGTCCTCAGGGCCATCTGTTGCAAAGGTGACGCCCAGCGCACTGCGTACCGGCCGCTCCGGTGCCTGACCAGGAACTGGCCGGTACGCGTTTTCCTGCAAAGCGGGCAGTCTGCCGTTGGCAGGATAGATAATATGGGACGTCAGTCTCTCCTGACCGAGGCCAGCACTCTCTATCCAGAAATCGTTATAGGCCTCATCAACGCCGGTGCCTGGAATCGCCGCATCAGAGGCTTCGTCTCTCGCCTCCGATCTAGCTTCAAGCTCTGCAATTTCTGCCGCGTTAAGAAACTGTCGGTCACCATATTGAAGTGGGCGCTGCATGGGCGTGTTGGAGGAAAAATTCCAAACCCCCTGAAGATCAGGCGCGCCCCACTCCGTCCGGGGCCCGGTATAGGACTCAGCTGCTACCCCGGCACCGGAGATCAGAGTTAGGGTCAAAATAGGAAAAATTCGACAGCACTGCATGGGAAATTCGCCTTCAGTTGGCCAGCTCAAAGAAGAAAAATGGGTTAATTCGCTAATATGAACATGCCGTGGACATGACTGCAAAATTTTTCCCACGACGGCCACCACCTCAGGAGGCAGCAGTACCTGTCGGAGACTTGTAATGATAGACAGGGCTGAAGAACACGCCATATAGAAACAGCCCGAGCGACAACAGCATGGCCGGCAGCAGTGCATTAAGTGTCCCGAATGCCTCAATCATAGAACCCAAAACAATCGCACCGATTGGCGCACTTCCGAGCAGACCTAGAGTAAACACGGACATCACCCGACCGCGAAATTCTTCGATCGCCGATTCTTGGACGATCGTTCTAGCCAGTGTCAGGGTAACACCCATATTGGCGCCCCACAAAATAGCGGCAATCGCAAATACCCATATAGCTGGCTGCAGCCACATTATTCCCAAAATAAACATTCTGGACAGCTGCATAAAGAGAAATATCCTCCCTGGTCGCTCCAGAGGCATAAAGCGCATCATAACAAGGCTGGACGCCGTAGCGCCGCAATAAAAAATCACCATCATCATCGACAGCAGAAACGCATCTCCCTCGTAAATTCTGCGCACAATGAACGGAAAGACGGTCATGAATGACCCAGCATTGAAAATGCTGGAAATAAAATTTATTGATAATGTCTGTGCAATAACTTTATTGGTCGCTATTGCTTCAATTCCTGCTCTAAGTTGACTAATAGTTGATTCGCTAGTGGTGAGTCGAGCAACAATTGGACTAATTCGCGACACCATAATCGCTGCAAATCCAAAGCAGACAAACTGAATAAGCAATACCGGAATCAATCCAATGACTTCGAGTGTGCCCGCCACCGCGAGTCCTAAAATTTGGACAATAAATCCTATAGCTGTCGCCGCGGATACTGATCTCTGCACCCCGCCTCTGGCAACTCGATTCAGTAGAGCCTGTTGAGCTGGGCTGGTATAAGAAATCACAAAACTCATACCCAGCGCCCACGAGAGAACATTCCAGATATTAATTCGGTAGATGTCCAACATTATAATTAAAAAGAAAGGAAGAAGTGGAGCTAATGCATATACTTTAATCAAGAGGCTGCGTGGATCCATACCATCAGCCTTAGCTCCTCCAACTAAGATTAGGATTATCCCCGGAATTCCCACAACTGCTTGGACTATACCCACTTCGCTGGCAGGCAGCTCTAGAATGCCGATCAGTATCCACGCCAACAATAATTGTTGCATCGCGAGAGCGATCCCAGAAAAGCCCGTTGAAATCAAATAAGGCACGAACTCTGAAGAAGGTTTTTCAACATTCATTTATTATGACTTTATTGGCGCTATAACCACGTCATCAGGTTCGGAATTTTGTTGCCGAGATGACAGAAAATTTGCAGTGCTTATTTCGGCTTTTATCTATATCAGCTGAAGAAGAATAAGAGCATCACAACACAAGTGAGATTGAATAAAACTGATTAATCTACCGCCGGATTGGGCAATCCCACATAGTTCTCTGCGAGAGCAGTAAGCCCAGATTCTGACGAAGTAAAGTAATCTAATTCCGCGAGCTGCATCCGATAGCTAAAAGGGTTGTTGTCGAAGTTATGAAGCAAATTTGTCATCCACCATGAAAAGCGCTGTACTTGCCAAATCCGCTTTAAACAAACCTCAGAGTAGCGCTGAATCGCATCAGTACGTCCTTCCTTTATCGCCAACGTTATAGACTTAAACAACACTGCAATATCGCTTGCTGCAAGATTCAACCCCTTCGCTCCCGTTGGTGGAACAATGTGCGCTGCATCACCGGCAAGAAATAAGCGACCATATTGCATTGGCTCTGCAACGTAACTCCGGATTGGCGCTATACTTTTTTCAATAGAAGAACCAGAGACCACATTAGAAGTGTCTCCTGGTGGCAGGCGAATGCGCAACTCATCCCAAAAATGATCATCTGACCAATTCTCAACACGAGCATCCCCATCGACCTGCAAGTAGTAGCGGCTTAGAGTGGGAGAGCGCATGCTGCACAAGGCGAAACCCCGCTCATGGTTTACATAAATCAATTCATCTGAAATGGGAGGGGTTTCTGTTAGGATCCCCAACCAACTAAATGGATATACTTTTTCATATTCTGTGATAACGTCAGATGGAATCGACTTCCGGGAAACACCATGGAATCCGTCGCAACCCGCAATGTATTCACATTCAATTGAAATTTTTTCCCCATTGGAATCGAATGTGACCTCAGGTTTCTGCGTAGTAAGATGTCGTAATCTCACATCTTTGGCGGAGTAATATGATGACATATCACTCGCTTCCCTTGCCTCCATTAGGTCTCTAGTCAATTCAGTTTGACCGTATACCATCACAAACGACCCGCCGGAGTATTTTTCCAGATCCACCCGGAAACGCTTGCCAGAAAACGCAATATCAAACCCCGTATGCCTCAACCCTTCGCGATTCATGCGCTTCGCAACGCCCGCTTCACGCACTAGATCGACTGTCCCCTTCTCCAAAACGCCCGCGCGAATCCGCGATAAAACATGCTCGGGTGTTTGCCGCTCAACTATGATATTCGCAATGCCCTGCTCGGTAAGGAGTTGGCCCAAGAGCAAGCCAGCGGGACCCGCCCCGACGATACCAACCTGTGTCTTGATTGAAACCATAAGTTAATTCAATTTGATTGGAAGCGGACTCCATTATGTCAATCACTATAATCGCTGACAATGCAGTTCGCCCTGTAGAGTCGATATCTGATAACCTTCAGTGCAAGAATTGAATGTGGAGTCAATGCGAATGGGAGAAAAAACAACAATTCAACAGTTAATTGATCTTGGAATGAAGACACGCCGGGAAGTGCTTGGTGACGAATATGTTGATAATGCAATTGTAAATACCGAACAATTCGATGAACGGTTTCAGGAAATGTTAACTTCATCCGCGTGGGGAACAGTATGGTCTAATGAAACAATGAGCAAGCGTGATCGCAGCCTAGTGACCGTTACCCTACTCGCTAGCCTGGGCCACTATGAAGAGCTTGCCTTACACCTCGAAGCAACTCAAAATACTGGGCTTAGTCAAACTGACGTTGGTGAGGCTTTTCTGCATTTAGCTATTTATGGAGGCATCCCAGCAGCGCGAAACGCATTCCGAGTAGCCAAAGAGGTCTTTAGCGAAACCTGAACGGTTATTCTAATAAAATAACGTAGCAAGTAAGCTTTAACCTATGCCAATTATCGATCGTTCGCGACATCCAGCTCCAATCTATTCGGATTACAAATCCTCTATATCTAGAGGACCAACTCAACCTGAAACTGACCTTGCGGATCTCTACAAGGGAGCACGAACAGGATCACCATTAGAACTTTCAGGCTCGCTGCTTGGCAAGTTCTCGGCTTCAGATCTTGATCGAGACCTGACTCGCAATGCTTGTAATGGGGGTGCGCCTCTAGGCGAGCGCATCATAGTATCCGGACGAATTACAGATGAGAGGGGCAAACCAATCAGAGGCGCTCTCATCGAGATTTGGCAAGCCAATGCTGCTGGGCGCTACGCCCATAAGTTAGATGAACATGATGCTCCACTTGATCCAAACTTCCTGGGGGCTGGACGTTGTATTACAGACAATGATGGTGAGTACTCTTTTTTAACTATCAAACCCGGAGCCTATCCCTGGCAAAATCAGCCGAATGCCTGGCGCCCTCAACACATCCATTTTTCAGTAGTTGGGGACCACATCGGATGCCGGCTCGTGACGCAGATGTATTTCCCTGGCGACCCTCTGTTGGAGTGGGATCCTATTTTCCAAGCGGTACCAAAAGGCGCAGCACCCCAACTAATAGCGCAACTAAACCTCGGAATAACACGGCCAGGTATTGCTCTTGGCTACAGCTTCGATATCGCTCTAGCAACCACTGCTTCAGAGATTGATGGATGAGAGCCAGGCAGTTCATGTCCAATTCCGTTTCACATCCGCAAACCGCTTCACAAACCGTGGGTCCGTTCTATGCTATTGGACTTACCGAAACCCATAGCCCTATGAAGCACTTTGGAGCAGTGTCGAATACTATCGTCGGTAAGGGACAAAAAATTAAAATTAGCGGAAAGGTCTTCGATCGTGATGGCATGGTCATCAAAGACGCCCTAGTCGAAATCTATCAAACAGACGGAGATGGACGCGCTGATGCAAGTGGATTTACTGGGCTAGCCAGAAGCGATACAGGGAAATCTGACGATAATAGCTTCAGCTTTAACACCGTAAAGCCCGGCGCGCGGTATTCTGATGAAGCTCCCCATATTGCCGTGGCAATCTTCATGCGTGGGCTTCTATTACACACTTATACAAGAATCTATTTTTCTGATGAAGAGATTGCAAATCAGAAAGACCCAGTGTTCAGGATGCTTCCATTAGATCGCAGCGGTACCTTAATAGCTGAGCGCGAATCTTCAGCTTTACCGCACTATAAATTTAACATCTATATGCAGGGAGAGAGTGAAACCCTGTTTTTTAGGATATAAATCCTGAAGACTGCAGGGGAGGCAGGGTTATATGGTCAGCGCACTTGATTCAGAGATAACCGGAAGCACTTACGCTGACCCCGATATTGCAGCTTGCTTTAGTGATGAAGCGGAAATTCAAGCTTACCTCGCTTTCGAAATTGCTCTCGCAAAATCTCAAGAGAATTTGGGGATCATACCCCACGGCTGTGCTGCGGTCATCGCAGATGCCCTTGATGGAGCAACTATTGACTACAGAAATCTCGAGAGGGGCTTTCGAAATGACGGCATTATTGTCCCTGAACTTATCGCCGTTCTAAGATCTCAACTCCCTGCAGATGCTGCTAGTTACCTACATTTTGGCGTGACAAGTCAGGATGTAATTGATACTGCGCTAACGCTAAGAATGAAGAGAGTAATCGAGCTTATTACAAGGAAGAATGAGCGCCTTTGTGCCCAGCTGATAACATTAATTCAAGACCACCGTTACACTTTAACGATCGCTCGTACTAGAAACCAAAACGCTGCGCCCACTGTATTCGGCCTTAAGGTGGTAAATTGGCTGCGCCCCCTCCAAAGGCGGCAGGACGCAATCAGGAGCATGATGCCTAACCTGCTTAAACTCCAGCTAGGAGGCGCGGTTGGGACGATGGCAGCACTAGGAACACAAGCAGAAGAGCTTAATTCTATGCTTGCCGAAGAGCTTGGACTTCAGGCTGCTGAATCCCCATGGCATGTACAAAGAGACGAGATGGTCGGATTTAGTGACTGGCTTTCTACAACGGCTGGAACAGTGGGCAAAATGGGACAAGATATGTTGTTGTTGTCTCAATCCGAAATCGCAGAGCTCCGATTTAAACAGGGCGGCAAGTCTTCCACCCTTCCAAACAAAAGCAACCCTGTGTTGCCCGAATTCCTAATCACGCTCGCCAAGTACACTCAGTTCCTCTCGAATACATTCAAATCAACCCTAGTTACTAGCAACGAGCGCGATGGAATAAGTATTATGCTTGAAAATCTCACGCTGCCTTCTCTGGCGTGTGCAGCTGGAGCAAGTATTTCACTGGCGTCCAATGCGATTGATCTCCTTGAAGTCGATTGTGACGCTATGACACGAAATATAGAGCGCGACGGGGGTCGCTTCCTTGCCGAAGCTATGTCGTTCCAATTGCGTTCTATAATGGGTAAAGCAGAGGCATCAAGGCTCGTGGGAGAGGCCTGCTCAGCTTCCCTCAGAAATGGGACTCACATGATAGATGAACTAAGCTCAGCTGTAGAGGCAGACTTCGATTGGAATTCATTAAAGAATCCACTCAACGCTCTCGGTGAGGCACAGAAGATCATTGATAGATCATTAGGCTAGAGAATAAAAATAATGAGTAACGAAATTGTCACCACCCTTAAGCAAGGGCCAATGCGGCCTTTTCAAATACTTGCGGTGACTATCTGCATCGTAATAAATATGCTTGATGGCTTTGATGTCCTTGTGGTCTCTTTTACCGCACCAATAATTTCTGAGGAATGGGGACTCGAGCCTCAAGCTATCGGTATTTTGCTCAGTTCAGGCCTGTTTGGAATGGCTGCAGGCTCGCTCTTTCTCGCGCCACTCGCCGATTATATCGGGAGACGCAACTTGATCTTATGGTGCTTATCAATAATCAGTATTGGAATGTTGGCGTCAGCATTTACCAACTCTGTCTTGCAATTGTCGATCATGCGCATATTCACAGGATTAGGTATAGGAGGAATGCTAGCCAGTATTACAACCATGACAGCAGAGTATTCTTCAGATAGGCGTGAAGGATTCAATATCAGCTTGGTTCAATCTGGCTACCCCATAGGCGCCACAATAGGCGGTACTATCGCAGCATTTCTCATCATTTCATTAGGCTGGAGATCGGTATTCATATTCGGTGCAATTTGCTCAGCTGTCATGATACCCGTCGTCTATCGTTTTCTCCCCGAGTCAGTAGAATACCTGCTAGACAGAAAACCTAAGAGCGCGCTTGCACAGGTTAATCTCATACTCATCAAATTAGGTAAACCATTATTACAAAAACTACCTGACACAAGTCAGAGTGAGCATGGTCGCATGAGCGTTTTTGCTCTCACAAACTCAAACTTGCGAACACGAACCCTGCTTATTTGGTCTGGCTTTTTTATGGTGATGCTTAGCTTCTATTTTGTATTAAGCTGGACGCCCACCTTGCTATCGGAGGCTGGCTTGCGGGTAGAACAGGGTATTTCTGGCGCAGTACTCATGAATATTGGCGGCGTACTCGGCGGCACTTCTCTGGGTTTTCTCACAACGAAATATCCAGCTCATTACCTGACAGTATATTACATGCTTGCTTGCGCCATATTTATGACAATCTTTGGATGGATAGAAGCAAGTCTAGGGTTAATGCTATTTATCGGATTTGTAATTGGATTCTTTGTCTTCGGATCAATGATTGGCTTATACAGCCTAGCGCCAGCTCTCTACCCCGTACGCATCCGAAATACAGGAATGGGTTGGGCCATCGGTATTGGGCGGCTGGGTGCAATATTGGGCCCGTCTGCTGCCGGGTACTTGCTATCAAGAGGTTGGTCAGGAGCAGACTGTTTTATCGCATTTTCTGTCCCCCTGCTTATTGCAATGCTCGCGGTACTCGCCTTAAGTCATCAATCAGAATCAATCACAATTCACAGTTCAACGTAACTGTCTCGATTGATACAGCGTTTAGTTTGGTTGATCGACAACCGCGACGCCCGTACTTACGAGTCGATCGATCGTAAGCAAGCGTTGGCTGCGTCCAGTCAGGGATAGCTTTTTGATTCAAGCTTCAGAATTCTATACGGTAAATGGTATTTTTTAGCTAGGTATTTTAATTGCTACTTGTAAAGTGGGTCGTTAACATGACTCAAAGTTTCAGATAAAAATGACGAGGCGCCTATGAAATTACTGCTGTCTGGCTTGATAATATTTTTGGTTGCTTTTACAGGAACTGGTGTTGTCCATGCGCATCACAGCTTTGCGGCAGAATTTTCTTATGAAAACTTTGGCGCGCGAGAAGGTGAGGTTGTTGAAGTACATTTTGTGAATCCCCACGCTCGTATTTTTCTCTCAGTGACCAACGATAAAGGGGATGATGAGATTTGGTCGGCTCAGACATTTCCTCCGCAAAATTTACTTCGCCAAGGTTGGCAAAGAGACACAATAAAGGTTGGAGATAGAATTAGAATAAGCGGTAACCTGGGCATCGAGAATAGCCGAAGACTCTGGATTGTGGAGATCCAACTAGAAGATGGGTCAATTATTCAACCAAAGGGTGGAGCAGCGAACTAATGGCAGCGACTTATAGTAAAATCATGGTGCTTATGTATATTGTCTGCGCATCAGCGACTTGTCACGCCCAGCTTGCCGGTGAATGGATGTTGACGATCAATCACGGTGTCGAGAGGCTGGGAGTCATAACCTTTGAGCAAGTTGGCGACAGAATCGAAGCCTTTGTTGATGGTGGGCCTGCCGAAGTGAATTTGAATGGCAATCAATTCGAGATGACGGTGGACTATCGCGATGGCGGAGGAAGGTACCTAATCAGACATTTCACAGGAACTTTAAGTGGTGACATATTAAGGGGAACTCTGGAAGCAATTCATGATGGTTCAACTGGGACCTGGAGTGCTGTACGCACAAACCCCCAACAAGTGCTAAATGCAGACCCAATAGACATCAGTGGCAAATGGTCGCGCATATCTGCTGGAATGGAAAAAGTTAACTTGGACTACACGAGTTCTGCGCAAACTTTAGTCGATAATTATGTGTTTTGGGATGATCCTGGTTTGAGATGCATATCTCCAGGACTAGTTCGCTTGTCTGGCTGGCCATATCCTATGGAGATTATCCAAGGAGAAGACCAAATAACTATCCTCTACGAAAGCTTCAGAGAGGTTAGAAGAATTTACATGGATGGCAGGGATATTCCGCAGGATCACCCTATTTCTGCAATGGGCTACTCTCGAGGTCACTGGGAGGGGAGCACGCTGGTAGTTGAGACTTCTCTGCTCAAACCTAACTTTGTAGATCAAGCCGGCCAGCCGATATCAGACCAGGCAAGAGTTACCGAGCGGATTCAGATGAGCGAAGACGGACAGAATCTTCGCAGCCTCCTAACTCTGGATGATCCGCTAAACTATAAGAGACCTATAATACGATTCAGACAATGGCGTTCAACTCCCGACGCTACGATGATGGAATATGACTGCGATTCATACCCATTCTTAAGAGGATTACAGCTGGAAGGCAGCTTGAACGAATATCTAGACCGTGTTCGTCAAAGCCCACTCAGGTAAAAAGACCCGATATGACTTTGCAATCATCAAGCTAGCTCGATTGATTTAGTAACCATGCCCCTGCTTTTCGACATCGATCAGAACTTGAAGAAGTCGCACTATTAAAATATACGCTACAACCGATTTTGGGGCTCTGCGTGTCTAATTATCGCCATCACTAACAAAGATAATTTCCCCATTTTCCTTTGTGATGGACGTTATCCAAAGTCTGGCGGTACCGTTTAGTCCTAAATTTCCTTCAATCATAACTTTTTCACCGACTTTGATAGTACTGGGCCCCCACCCGCGACGGAGAAGGTTCTGGGGAGTCGAAGACTGAGCGTCCCAAATTACCTCCGATCCTTGCTCATCCTCGACAGCGAAAAAAATGTGGGCATGTGGGTTGACGAACAAAACCTCCACGACACGACCTTCCCGGGCTCCAAATAATTCATACGAAAATTCAGCTGCGAAGCTATGGTGAGCAATTGCATTCTCTATAAATGAGAATGTAGTTAATAACCCAGCGGTCAAACTGAAAAAATGACGATAACACATAAAACCCTGCTACAAACAAATATAAACGAGACTTGTTAGCTGACCACATTGATTTCGGTTCCACCAGCAGGTGGATCGATGATCATTCTATCTTCCGCCAATAAACAATCAGTGTCGTCTCCTATACTCTCGGTAAACTTTAGGGAAATGTCGGGTAACACGCTTGCGTAAGGTGACTCAATATCAACATACCGACGCCTGCTTCCCGCGCTATTTCAGCGACTTCACCATGCTCTGTTTTCATTGGATTAATCCTAAGCGTTTGTTCTATTTCGTTCAAACCTCAGTGTCTTTAAAAGGACCCGAACCGGATTCTTCGGTCAACAATTCTTTTACCACCGGCTCCCGACGGCGCCGGGCTTTTTTCGGGACCATGTCTCGCATGTATTCCATCTTTCCAAAACATAACAGTTTGTCGTCTGGCTCAAGCACGCGAGCACTTCGAGGATTTGGAATTACTTTATTGCCTCGATATAGGGTCAACACGTTAATATCTAATTCTGGTAAATTAGTCTCACCTATTGATTTACCGACAAAATTTGACCCCTCTGGTACGTAAATCTCTGTGACTCCGTAGCCTTTGCTTACGGTTAATCTCTGTCTCAAATCGATCTCTGGAAAATCAACTTGGGCAGCGATGTAATCGATGACTGCTCCAGCGATATCTAATTCAGTGCAGGTCTCAATCCCTTCCAGACCAGGCGAAGAATTTACCTCCATAATCTGCGGCCCATCCTGGCCTTCTAACATGTCAACACCAGCAACCCGCAGACCTAGTATTTGAGCAGCTCTTACGGCAGTCTCCTGATACTGTTCGTCTAATTCGATCGCTTCAGATAAACCACCTCTGTGGACATTACTCCGAAATTCTTGTCCCTGCGCAATCCGACGCATGCCCGCCACAACCCTGTCCCCAACGACAAAAGCACGTATGTCCTTACCTTTACTTTCTGAGACAAATTTTTGTACTAAGACATTCTGTTTCTGGCTTTGCAATAATTCAATGATGCCCTCGGCTGCCTTTCGAGATTCAGCCAGCAGAACTCCAATACCCTGCGTTCCTTCAATTAATTTAATAACAACGGGCGCGCCGCCTACCCGTTCAATGGCAGGGATTACATCTTTTTTATCCTTAACAAAGGTAGTAGCCGGTATTCCGATATGATGCCGACTTAAAATCTGAAGACTCCGCAGTTTATCCCTGGAATTTAATATGCCATGAGCTGTATTTGCACAAAACACATCCATCTGCTGGAACTGTCTCACCACTGCTGTTCCAAAGTAAGTTACGGAGGTACCAATACGGGGTAGGACCGCGTCATAGTGACTCAAAGGCTTCTGTCGAAAATGTAAATCAGGTACTCCCTTGCGCAGGTCAATAGCGAACTTCAGCGTATTAAGGATCTTAACTTCATGACCACGCTGCAAAGCCGCTTCCTTGAATCGGCGGGTGCTGTAAGCATGTGGAGCGCGAGATAGTACGGCGAGTTTCATGGTGAAAGAATTTCCATATTATTTAGATAGCTAGCAAGCGAAGTATCGGCTATAAAGTCTAACCGGTTAAAATGGAATTACTAGTTTTTGTTGAGGAGATTTCATTGAAAGAAGATATTATCCTTGGATGGCGCGAATGGGTCGGGCTCCCCGAACTTGGTCTAGAGCAGATCAAGACGAAAGTTGACACTGGAGCCCGAACCTCGGCACTTCATGCTTTTCAGGTTACCCCGTTTATTGAAGATGGGATTCAACTAGTCGAATTTCATCTACATCCGTTCCAAAGGGACGAGGAAACAATTCAAGTTTGCAAGGCACCGGTAGTAGATAAACGCACAGTCACTGACTCCGGTGGCCACAAAGAAGAACGCTGGGTAATTTCTACTCTTCTCACAATCGGCATGCATCAGTGGCCTATAGAAGTCACGCTAACCTCGCGCGACAACATGCTGTTTAGAATGTTGCTTGGGAGGCATGCAATAAAAGACCGGGCAATTGTGAATCCATCTAAGTCTTACCTAGTGGGCAAACGAAGAAAGAGCATCGATTCATGAATAATCGATGGCAAGGCAGTTCTACTCCCAAAAGCCAGCTGCACGGATTTTTTACCCTTACCACACTTTAAGATAAGAAAATAAATGCATAAACCACTCAGAGAAACCGAACGAGTTTTAGTCGGCGGGAAGAATATTGAGCCAGGACAGCGCCTAACCATCGAGATAGAAGTACCCAGTCTTTACACACACACTCAACTAAAGATGCCCGTACAAGTAATACGCGGCAGAAAACCAGGGCCCTGCCTATTTATTTCAGCTGCCATCCATGGAGATGAAATAATTGGAGTTGAGATTATTCGTCGCGTTCTCAATCAGAAGTCGCTCAATCGAATTCACGGCACGCTTATTGCGGTTCCGGTGGTCAATATCTTCGGCTTTATAAATCAATCCCGCTATCTGCCAGATCGTCGCGACCTCAACCGCGCCTTCCCTGGATCAGAGTCTGGTTCATTGGCTTCCAGACTGGCACACCTGTTTTTAAACGAGGTCATAGCTGACTGTACGCACGGTATTGATATACATACAGCTGCCATTCACAGGGAAAACTTTCCACACATACGAGCTGTTATGGACGACGATGAGACTCGACGTCTCGCCAATGCCTTTTCTTCGCCTTTAATATTAGGAACCGATATTATTGACGGCTCGCTCCGAAAAGCTGCTGAAGATCGAGGGATCAGCGTGATTGTGTATGAAGCGGGCGAAGCGCTAAGATTCAATGAAGTTGCTATTCGAGCAGGCGTGAGAGGAGTAACCTCTGTAATGCGCGAATTGGGTATGCTTACAACGGTAAAGACCGCAAAACGCCTTGCTAGACCTTTTACTGCTTGCTCAAGCACTTGGGTCCGCGCCCCCCAAAGCGGTATTGTCAGGTTGATTAAGCCACTTGGTTCAAGAGTCGAAAAAAATGAAATTCTTGGGGTAGTCGCCGACCCATTTGGTGAGCAAGAAAAAACAGCGCTGGCACCTTTTGATGGGATAGTAATTGGTAAAACCAACCTCCCACTGGTTAATGAGGGAGAGGCTCTATTTCACGTTGCCAAAGTAGAACGGCCCGAGTCGGCAGAAGCACAAATAGAGCGCTTCCAAAATCACCTCGATCCCAGCCAAGACGTAAGCACCGCGCCAGAGCCTCCAGTGAGCTAGCCCAGAGAAATCGGCATATTATGCCTCGTAATCACACAACTGTTCGGATAAGATGCGCCCCGCCTCAAGACTTAATAACTGGCGATCATTAATCGATGAAGAATATATGGATAACTATATTAAAACCTCGTGAGGGCCTAGCGAGGTGGCTAGTACTCGGCCTGTTGCTAAGTATTCTGGGGCTCGGCTACTTTGGCCAGCTTGAAACACTAGAGGCCTATCTGAGCACTGATAATCTGATATACGGCATTGGATCTGTCAACCTCAGTCTCTACGATGTAATCGCTGCGTCCTTCATAGTGATATTAATTTTTTGGTTCGCCACAATTCTCTCTGAATTTTCAGAGGCTCAGTTCAAAAAATTTTCCAAAATAAACGCTAGTAATCGAGCGCTGGCAACGAAAATCACGCAGATCGCGATCTATATCATTGCATTACTGATTGCTCTTGATTTTATAGGTATAGACCTTACCACGCTCACAATATTTAGCGGCGCGCTCGGCATTGGGCTTGGCTTTGGTCTACAAAAAATTTCTTCAAACTTTGTGAGCGGATTAATCCTTCTATTTGAAAAATCGATTGAAGAAGGCGATCTCCTAGAACTTGAGGACGGCACTTATGGATTCATCCGAAAAGCCAGTGCCAGATTTACTCTCATAGAGACCTTTGACGGTAAAGAAGTACTCGTCCCCAACGAGGATTTAATTACAAGTAGAGTGACTAATTGGACCTACTCTAATCCAAGGGGGAGGGTCGAAGTAAAAATAGGGGTTTCTTATAAATCTGATATTCAAAAAGCTCGAAGGCTGATACTTGAAGCCGCCAGGGAACACCCTCGCTGCAGTATGGCCATGGAGCCGACCTGTTTCCTCCTCAATTTTGGTGACAGCTCAGTGGACTTTACTTTGCACTTCTGGGTCGAAGATGTGACCGAGGGACGCTGGGAACCCCAAAGCGATGTCATGCTTTCGATATGGGAAAAATTCAAGGCGAATAATATTCAAATCCCATTCCCGCAACGAGACCTGCATGTACATCACGACAGCTACCAAATTTCTGGAGCTTCAGACAATGCCGACTAAAACAACGGTATTACACGCACTAGCTTTCAATGGTGAAGGTGGTGCATCGCCCATTGAGGATGAAAAAATAGCAGAAATGCTTTCCTCGGACACGCTCACGTGGGTTCATTTAGACGCTAATCAGAGCAACACTAGGAGCTGGTTTAGCAGTTATGCTGCGGAATTAGACAGTCTAATTGTTGAAGCGCTTCTAGCAGAAGAAACACGGCCGCGCATGCTCGAGCATGAAGATGGAGTCCTGCTAATCCTACGAGGAGTGAACCTGAACCTTAATGCAGCTCCGGAAGACATGGTCTCAATTCGCTTGTGGATAGACACGAAGCAAATCATCAGTGTGAGGCTTCGTAAATTAAAGGCTGTGACTGAAATTGTCGAGAATCTGAAAATCGGTAAAGGGCCTACAGATGCTGGAGATTTCATTGCAGAGCTAGCAAGACGCTTATTCGACCGGATGGAGCCAGTTTTTTCCTCACTAGAGGAAGAACTAGATGACTTGGAGGAGAGTGTGATGGAGTCCCCTGACGCTTGTCTGCGCTTGGGAATAACCCAAATTCGAAAGCAGTCGATTATATTTCATCGCTATATTTCGCCACAAAAAGAAGTAATTTCATCCCTGCGCCTCAGCAAGCAACCTTGGTTAGGTCATCGACAGCGGCGAGACTTGCAGGAGACGCTAAACAAAATCATAAGGTACCTAGAGGACATAGAAATAGTCCGTGAACGGGCACATATAATAAAAGATGAGTTAACCAATACGCTGTCTGAAAAGATTAACCGCAACCTCTACTTCTTTTCTGTCATCGCAGCTATCTTTCTACCGCTTGGCTTTCTTACAGGGTTGCTAGGAGTAAACGTTGGCGGTATCCCAGGTGCTAACAATCCAGCTGCTTTCGTAATATTCAGCAGCATCCTAGTAGCAGTTGTCACCTTACAAGTCGCAATTTTTAAATGGTTGAAATGGTTTTAAGTATTCACGTGAGGTAAAGGGCCTTGAATGACTTGATCAATACTCCACAATATTTCGCTGGGTAACTTTCCAGTAGTACCACTTCGCCACCAATTCTTGAGATCCGTCCTCTGCTGCTCGGAATGAAACAGGGTCTCTGCCGAGCACCTGCCGAAGCTCCTCTGGATCGTGCACCAAAGCTGCAGTCATCTCGTATATCCTGCCATCGATCTTCAGCCGAACTCTAGGGTCGCGCTCAACGTTGGCCCACCATTGTTTGTAGTGCGGGAATTTCCTGCTTAGCCTATCGCCTCGGGCACTACCACCGATGTAAAGAGATTCTCCCCGCGGAGTCGGAAGGATTGTGACTGAATACGGAACACCGTACCAAGTATTTGTCTCCAGCATGATGGTGTTACCCCGTACAGGGTGATCAACCTCCAGAACCCAATCCCAATTATCCATCGGCTCGCGTACAACTTCTCCCTTAAGCCACAAGCCGGGATAAGTCATGCGACCACGCTGATTGTATGCTTCTGAAGTATAATCCATATACTCAGGCTCAAGGCCGGTTACACTGAGTGTCGCGAGAGCCCCCAACAGGGCCACACTCAAAATAGCTACGCCCAACTTTAACTTTTTCATGACGATCACCTCTTGCGGTATCGTAGTCCGATATACTAAATTTATTGCAGCCGCAAACAGAATGCCTGCAGCAATTATCTCTGCAACTGATAGTCCCGCTGCACTTGTGTCGAATTACTCTTCCATTGATGCCGGCCCAAGGGCTACAACCATCGCGCGCTAGGCTGATTGACAGACCCAGTATTACTTCACAGCAAACTCGAACGCTCTTTCTACCCAGTCAGAATTGATACTGAAAATATAACCGAGCAGCTCTTGGCTCAAATACATGGTAATGATTGTCCGCCACCGCTTCCGGTTCACTAAGAAGCTGTGATTCATAGAAATATTCTACATCATGATCATCAGAATCAAATATGTTCAATAAATCTAGCGAAAGCTGGAGTGAATCGCTCAGCTCGTAGCCCACACGTAGATTGGTCATGGTACTACCGTCTGCTCTTATTCGACCTCCTAAAGGAAAGTCGCTGAAATGTCTGAGACGTAAATGAGCGAAGAACCGGTCACTCGGCTGAAAGTTGATTCCTGCGCTGATAACCTGATCCAAGGCGCCGGGTATATCGCGACTGTCGTCAACCAACTCAGTAAAGCGAGACTGGGTATACGCGTATTCGAGATTCAATCCAATCGTATCATTGAGTTGGAAGTAGGAGGTCAGCTCGAATCCATGCCGTTCACTTCCAACTCCAGTGTCTTCAGTGGAGCCTGAGTCACCGACGAATATTAACTCTGAATCTATACTCAGCTGCCAGATTGCGAGCGTGGCGTTAAGTCGGTCAGTTAGATAGATTCGCCACCCGACCTCAGATCCGTTCGTTGGTACAAGAGTGTCTGCAGTTTGCGCGCTTTCGCCTGTCAGAGGATCACGACTAATCACGGTACCGCGAGCATCATTGCTGTGAAAGCCATTTCCAATACTCAAGTAAAACTCCTGCATCTCGCTCGCTGTATAAATGAAGCTCAACGAAGCAGTAGCGATACCATCTCGCTTTATCCCTGAGTTCTCCTGCAAAGTCGAAGGGTCTTTGGCAGCTAATGCCAGGACATCAAAAGAGAATCGGTCATAACGTAGGCCTAATATAGTTTTAAACTTTTCAGTCCAACTAGTCGAATTTTGCCAGTAAATTCCAACACTTCCTTCTCGAACTTTATCCAAGCGAAACACGTCTTGAAAATTGCGATTTCGGGTACTCACAACTCCCACTTCGGGGATATCATCTATCCTGAGGTCGCCACCGAATGAATTCTCTGTGTGCCTTCCAGCCAATATACCCTCTTGCATCCAAACAAAGTTGCCCCCAAAAATTCTTCGGTCATCTATTTGCTTAATCTGGTCACCCTGCGTTGATGTGAAATAACTGAAATTGCCGAATAGATTCATTTCGTAATCGATGACATAAGCTGAAGCAGAAAGTTTTCCTCCTCGCAGCTCTGATTCGCGAGAGAGCAACAGGCTATATCTGGAGGAACTACCACCAACAGTTGGATCGATTGAGCCGAACTTACTGATTAAACCGCTCCGAACCGCCCTGTCAGGTATCTGGTCGGCCGAGTTCCATGTATTGTCATAGGCCATCAGTGACAGGGCATAGTCGCCAGACTTGCGTTGCCACGTCTGCTTCAGATGAAGGTTGGTCTTGCCAACATCTTCGCTAACGCTGTCCCAGGGCCCCTGGTAAATTTGGTGCTCCAATCCGAATACTAAATTTCCCCCCAAACTTGATGTATTTCGAGTTACCAGGACCCTGCCATATCCAAACTCGCCAACCCCAAAACTGATGCCGTTATCTACGAAATCTCCACCTGTTTTCATCTTGGCTGATCCTGCTCCGGAGAAATCTCCGACATCAGAATAATACGACCCCTTCCGATAGGTAATTTCTTCCACCATCTCGGGAATTAAAAAATTCAGATCGGTATAACCCTGACCGTGACCATGGCTGCGCATGTTCACTGGCATTCCGTCCACAATAGTGGAAAAGTCTGTACCATGGTCCAAGTTAAAACCACGCAAGAAAAATTGATTCGCCTTGCCACTGCCGCTGTGTTGGGTGGCCACCAGTCCGGGCACATTTTCCAGGACGTCGCCTGGGCGAAGTATTGGGCGTTGATTTATTTCTCGAAATGAAACTCGACCCTCAGAAGCACTCAGGGCTGAACCAACTAGATTAACCTCCCGCCCCACTACCTCGATCTCTTCTATTACTTCTTCTTGGGCACCGATAGAGATTGCGACTATCAAAAGCGTGAAGGGTGAGAACCTAAATAATTCACTAACTATTAACAAATTTTATGCTCCGAAGAATTCTAGATACGCACAAATGAGCTTCATTATCATTAACTCATCCTAATTATTCTAGGTTCGCACTTCAATCCTAGTTCAGCCTACGCACCTGATCGTCAGCCATCCTATTTATTAGTACACTCGGCGCATGATCGGTCCAGAAACATTAGACCTCCTGCGTCCATTGGCACTGATGCGCCAATGTCCAAACTATCTCCCGACACCAATAAAGCGTCTTAATTCACCTCACGGAAGCCGACTTTTTGTCAAAGACGAATCCAACCGTTTTAACCTAGGAGCATTCAAGGCCCTGGGCGGTATTTATGCGATGGCCGTCATTCTGCTTGAGAGGTGGCAAGAGGAAAAGCACACCGACATCGAGCCTGAACAACTGTTTAAAGAGGAGTTTCGTTCCTGGAGCAGGCAATTTACGTTTGTCTGCGCCAGCGCTGGAAACCACGGTTTAGCAGTAGCAACGGGGGCGAAGCTTTTTAACGCCGAATGCCGAATCCATCTATCAGAAGCCGTGCCTGCCGCATTTGAGAAAAGACTGTTGGCTCTTAATGTTACCGTCGTTCGCTCTGGCGCGAACTATGAAGAAGCTATGAACGCTGCAATGAATGACTGCACTGATGGCGAAGTCTTACTTTCCGACAGTGCTTGGCAGGACTATACCTATATACCCACATTGGTGATGGAGGGTTATACGGTCATTGCCGAGGAGATGCGAGTATTCTTCCAGAATGAAAACCTCTGGCCAACCCATGTCTTCCTTCAGGCCGGCGTCGGCGGGCTGGCTGCTGCAATCACCTGTCACATTCGGAGCATCTGGCCTCAGCAACCAACGATCATCGTCGTCGAACCCGACGCCGCTGCCTGCCTAATGGAGAGCCATCATAGAGGGACATTAACTGAAGTTAAGGGGCCGATATCTTCCATGGGCAGGTTGGACTGCAAATTGCCCTCGACAGTGGCCTTTGACATTCTGCACCGACAGGCGGATCAATTTGTTTGCGTAAGCGATCTTGAAGCAGAGAGAGCAGTCGAATACCTGACCACCCATCAGCTGCGCACCACCCCCTCGGGCGCCGCTGGCGTTGCCGCTGTGCTGGGCGCAGCTGAACCATACTTTGAGCTGCCAGAAAACGCCGTTTGCCTTGCACTGATAACCGAAGCCGAAAACTGATCAGATTCAGGCAGACCCGCCGCAGCAGGGGCATCCACCACCACCGCTCAACATCACAGATTCCGCGGCCTTTGCATTTTGCTCGGCGGAACGTTGGGTCGCCGCCACGAAGGAAGCGCTGCCAGCAGTCAGGGGATCTGGTGGATTCATGACCACACCCTGTCCGAAATAACCGGTGCGAATCTGATACTGGTGATCGCCGATTTCAGTATCAAACCGGATCGTGTTGGCATCCTCGACCTGTATCCCATTCACCGTTGAACCGTTTTTGATCACCATGGCCTGCGACGCATCGGGCAAATTTGTGATGCGCAGGCTGGTGGCTCGCCCTGCCGCATTGCGGTCACCTACGTAGGTGCCGACATGCAGGACACCGTTCTCGGTATCGTTCCAGGCGGTGCTGACACCAAGATTGGGATAATCCACGCCCTCCAGCGTCGGCGCCGAGTACTTATCCATGTGTTTACCCTGAAATGCCTCGATCCAGTTGCCCTCTGCAATTTCGCTCATCATCTGCTGCGCAGTGGAGGTTCCGCGTGGCCAGGGCTCATCCAGATTGGACCACCAGCCGAACCGATCGCCGTTTTCTCCGAAAAATCTGGGCTCCGAGTATTGTTCAGCGGCATCCTGCAGACGGCGAAACACCACGTCATCGCCCAGTGTTTTGGCCATCACCTGAACAAGGGGGCTGGGCCTGATGTCCCGGGCCGGGTCGCGATAGCCGGAGGCATTCACCACAGCTTCATAGATCTGAGTCGCAATCTCCGGGGATTGAGGTAGCAGATAAAAGGCAGTCCCGGCACCCGTAGCGCCGGACCCCGGCAGGTTGACTTTGAAGTTTGCCAGCGGGTCATAGTAGATCGTCGACCATTCGATCTCATTCTGGGCGTTGATGCCGAGATAGTTGTCTCGCATGAACTCAACCCAATTTTCAAACCGGCCATGGGCATTGGTGACACCCAGCTGGTCAGAGAGATAGATGCCCAAACCTGCCGCAGAATTGCAGAACGGCCAGATCTTAGTGTTCTCACAGTGTGGCCCCTCCGGATGGTCGGTGTACTGTTGATGCAGGTGCTCAACAATGCGCGGCTGAGTCCACTCAAAGTGTTCATTTTCAAACCCGGCGATTTCCCAGGGCCGCTCCCACTTATCGTCACCCGAGACATATTTGTAGATAGACAGAACGAGATTCAGCCATCCCCGGAAAAAGAGGTTGCCGTCTGCGCCGATCGGATCCGGCTGCAGACCCCAGGGCTCGACGCCATTCGCCGTCCAGCCGGGCCGGTCATAGCGGTCCCGTATTTGTTCAGGCCAAGCCTGGTAGCCAAGCGCGTTGAAGGCATTGTATTGATCCCGCTGGGGGCTCGGGCCAATAAACGTATTCCAGTCGATGGCAGCCCAGTATGAAGTGTGACGACTCGCCAGCTCATCCATGATGCGCGTATAAACCTCTCGCCAGGCCGGAGTCTGATCAGCCATCAACAACACCGGATAGCTTGAGTCGGCCAGATCAAACCGTCCGTAACTGAGCATGGGCGGCGCCGCATACTGGTCCCACCAGGGGTGAGGGCCGACACCATCGTCATTCCAGTCAATATTGCCTCGCGGAATTTGAATGCCCCAGGGCAACTCTAATTCCTCCC
>Ga0066377_10000030_pt1 | contig 34749 bp, 33 predicted proteins | sample Knorr_S23_td_Sur_FD_70946 | JGI IMG/M metagenome (GOLD analysis project Ga0066377, IMG submission 70946) | Marine microbial communities from Southern Atlantic Ocean transect - Knorr_S23_td_SurfaceB_ad_5m_LV_B | ecosystem: Environmental > Aquatic > Marine > Oceanic | place: Southern Atlantic...
AAGAAACTTTTTAATTGCTTAGATCTACTTGGATGTTTTAATTTTCTAAGCGCTTTCGCTTCGATTTGTCTAATTCTTTCTCTAGTAACTGAAAATTGCAATCCTACTTCTTCAAGTGTGTGGTCTGTATTCATTCCAACTCCAAATCTCATTCTTAAAACTCTTTCTTCTCTTGGGGTTAGTGTTGATAATATTTTTGTAGTTGCTTCACTTAAGTTAGATTTTATTGCTTGTTCTAATGGAGCAAGAGCTTTTGTATCCTCTATAAAATCTCCTAAACTACTATCTTCTTCGTCTCCAACAGGTTTTTCTAAAGATACAGGTTCCTTAGAAATTTTAAGTACTTTTCTTACCTTTTCCAGTGGCATTCTAAGTTTTTTAGCTAACTCTTCAGGTGTTGCCTCTCTTCCAAATTCGCTTAGAATTAACCTTTGTGTTCTTACAATCTTATTAATTGTTTCAATCATATGAACTGGAATTCTTATTGTTCTAGCTTGGTCTGCAATTGATCTTGTAATTGCCTGTCTAATCCACCAAGTTGCATAAGTTGAAAACTTATACCCTCTTCTATATTCAAATTTATCAACTGCTTTCATTAAGCCAATATTTCCCTCTTGAATTAAATCTAAGAATTGCAAACCTCTATTGGTATACTTTTTAGCAATTGAGATAACTAACCTTAAATTAGCCTCAACCATTTCTTTTTTAGCTATTCTCGATTCTTTTTCTCCTTTTTGAACTCTGCTAACTAATTTTTTAAAATCAGTTACCGAAATTCCAAGTTTATGGCTTATTTCAATAAGTCTTTCTCTTATATTTTTAAATTCTTCTTTGTTTTTTTGGAAAAATTTTTTCCAAATTTCATTGGTATCTAAAAAACTTTTAAGATTGGGGTTGATCTCGTTTCCTACATAAAATTTAATAAACTCATCTCTAGAAATTTTTGCATCAAGCGCATGTCTTAAAAGATTCCCCTCTAAAGAAATTATTTTTTTGTTTTCTGTATAGTGTTTTTGAACCAGTTCTTCTAAAACAGAAGGCGATAATTGAAGCGATTTTATATTTTCTAAAATATCATCTACTATTTTTTTATAATTTTTTTCTTTTGCGCCTGAAAATGTTTGCGAGTTTAGAACACAATCTAGTTTTTCTTTCTGATATTTTATTAATTTATTATATTCTTTTGTTAGATTATGAACAGTTTGTAAAACTTTGGGCTTAATCTCAGACTCCATTGCTGCAAGAGTTGGATTAAATTCGTCATCTTCATTGTTGTTTGAATTTTCTCCTTCTGTATTTTCACTTCCATCTTCAGATTTTTTTTGTTTTGCGCTTTGACCGGTGTCTTCATCTTCCATGTAGTTGGTGTCTATATCAATTATCTCTCTGACTAAAATTTCATCATTCTGAAGTTTAGTGTTCCATTCAAAAAATTGCTGAGCAGTTATTGGGCTTTGCGAAAGAGCATTCAGCATGACATCTTTTCCAGCCTCAATTCTTTTTGCAATAGCGATTTCTCCTTCTCTAGATAGGAGTTCAACTCCCCCCATCTCTCTTAAATACATTCTTATAGGATCGTCACTTTTCTCAATTGTCTTTCCTTCTTCTTTTGAGGAAGAATCTTTTTTTCTTAAAACTTTAAAATCAGATTTTTTTTCTACTAAAACAATATTTTCTTCTAAAATATGGATAAACGCTTGCTCTAGATTTTCAGGAGATAAATTTCTTTTTCCTAATGATTTATTTAATTCTTCATGAGTTATAAATCCTCTATGGATCCCTCGACCCATCAGCCTTGCAAATGATTTTGTTATTATTCGTTCCACAATAAAAAGTTAGGAAGATGTATATAATGGCAATTTTGAAAAAATCTATGCGATTTTTTTTATAATTAGTTGATTTTTTGTTGTTTTTTAAGCTCTTTTAGTTCATTAAAAGTTACTTCACTTAAATCTTTAGAAAATCTTGATTCTAGTTCAGCAATTCTAAATTCAAGTTCATAATTTTTAAGATCTCTAACTATTTCTTTTAAAATTTCTAACAATTTATGCTCATCATTTAAATTTTTTGACAAAATATATCTTATAGAAGCATATTTGTTTATTCTTTCAATCAAACTTTTATCAATATTTAAATTTTCTAAATCAATTGTTTCAAAATTATTTGTATGATTTAATAATTTCTCAAATATCATTTTATTTTCTTTAGAAAAAAATTTTATTTCTTCTAGAATATAATTATTATTTTGAATTATTTCTGGTTTGTTAATCAAAATATAAAGCAAAGAAAATTCTTTTATTTCAATTGAAGTTAGAGATTTTGTTTCAATAAAAATATCTTTCGTTTTTTTTAGCGACTTAGTATTTAACACATAATTTTTTTTATTTTTTTTATTTATATTGGGGGTGAGATCAGAAATTTTTTCTAAAAAATATTCGAGTATATATTTTTTTATATATTCATCTTTTATTGTAGTTGCTACAGATCTTAATTTCTTTTCAAAAAGAGCTAAAGAAGAGGGATTTTTTTCAGTTATTTTATAATAATGATTAAAAATAAAATCATGTATAGATAAAGATTCTTTTTTTGAAAATTCTAAAAAATACTCTTTTCCATATTTATTTGCAAAACTATCAGGATCATGATTGTCTGGTAAAAAAAGAAAGGAAATTTTTTTCTCTGGTTGTAATTCTACAATAGTATTTTCAGCAGCTCTTAATGCTGCTTTGTACCCACTATCATCACCATCAAAACAAATAACAATATGATTGAAAAACTGGTTTAAAGTAACAATTTGTTTTATGGTAAGAGCAGTTCCAAGATTGGCAACTACATTTTCAATATTATTTTTATATAAACCAATAACATCCATATACCCTTCAACTAGAAATATATTTTCAACTTTATTTGATAATTTTCTAGCTTTGTCTAAGTTAAATAAATTTGAACCCTTTTTAAAAAAATGTGTCTCAGGTGAATTAATATATTTTGCTAGATATTTGTTTTCATCTATAATTCTTCCTCCAAGAGCAATTGCATCTCCAGAAATATTTTTAATTGGAAAAATAAGTCTATCTCTAAACCTTTCGATAAATTTTTTATTTTTTTCATCGAAATAAAATAAACCACATTCGTTTAAATCTTTTTCGTTGAAATCTTTCTTAAATATTTCATAAGTATCTATGTTGCTTGTAACATATCCGATTTTAAAGTTTTTAACTTGTTCAAGATCTAAATTTCTTTTCTTAAGATAGTTCTTTGCTTTAGAGGCCTCTTTGTTATTTAAAAGCTCATTATGATAAATATCTATATATTTTGAATAAATTGACTTGTATTCGAACCATTTTTTTTGTCTTTCTTCATCTTGCCTTGAAAAAGTATACGCCCTAATACCTGCTAAATTTGCAAGCATTTTAACTGCTTCTCCAAATTTTAAATTTTGTGTTTTCATAACAAAATCAAAAATATTGCCGTGCTCTCCTGTACTAAAGCAATGATAAAATTCCTTTTCATCATTTACAGTAAATGAAGGTGTTTTTTCACTTTTAAAAGGAGATAGGCCAACAAACTCTTTTCCTCTTTTTTTAAGATTGACCGTTTTAGATACTACTGTTGAAACTTTTAAACGATTTTTAATCTCTTCAAGATATTCTTTTGGATATTTCATTATTTGTTAAGCAAATCTTTGATTATTCCTCCTGCCTTTGAAAAATCGATTGTATCAGCATAAGACTTTTTCAGTTCACCCATAATTTTGCCCATATCTTTTATCGATGATGCTCCTGTAGATTGGATTATTTCACCGCAAATCTTCCTCACATCTTCATCTGAAAGCTGTTTTGGAAGATATTCTGATAATACTTTAACCTCAGCTTGCTCTATCTCTAATAAATCATTTCGATTATTTTTTTTATAAATTTCAATTGATTCGGTTCTTTGTTTAATCATTTTTTTTAGAAGTTTCTTTATATCTTCATCATCCGTTTCTTTTTTAGCTGGACCAGATCTATTGTTAATATCCAAATCTTTTATTCCCGATAATATTAACCTGTAAGTTGATATTTTATTTTTATCTTTGGATTTTAAAGAGTTTTTATAATCTTCTTGGATTGTTTCTCGAAGTTTCATTTTTATAAATGTATAGACAATTTGGTTCAAAAGAAGAAATTGTTTTTTTAAAAATATACATTAGATGTGTTGCGGAAAAAAAGGTTTTAATGTATGAACCTTTAACTCATGAGTTGTAATTGACCACAAAAGTAAAAAAAATTTCATCAATTAAACCTCTTAATTCCCCTGCTATTTTAGTTCTTGAAAATAAGACCATATTTAGAGGAATCGGACTTGGACATAAAGGTGATGCAACAGGCGAAGTTTGTTTTAATACTTCATTAACTGGTTACCAAGAAATAATTTCAGATCCTTCTTATGCTGGTCAAATAATCAACTTTACTTTTCCTCATATTGGAAATGTTGGAGTTAATAATGAAGATGTTGAGTCTGATAAAGTTTGGACGAGAGGTGTAATCTTTAACTCAGAAATAACTAATCCATCAAACTATAGATCGCTTCAAAATTTAGATCTTTGGCTTAAAAAAAATAAAATTGTTGGAATAACAGGCTTAGACACAAGAAGTTTAACAAATTATATTAGAGACAATGGTGCTCCTAAAGGCACAATATCAAATAATAAAAATGGAAATTTTAAGATTAATAAAATTTTAAATAAAACAATTAAGTGGCCAGGCTTGAATGGCATGGATTTAGCTAAGGAAGTTAGCACCAAAAAAATATACACATGGCAGGGATTTAAAACTTGGAAAAAAGAAAAAGGATTTGAAAAAAATAAAAAAAAATCAATAAAAATAGTTGCAATAGACTATGGAATTAAAAAAAATATATTGAGATATTTCTCAAACTTTAATTGTGAAGTAAAAGTAGTACCATGTAATTATACATCAAAAGAAATTTTAAATTTAAAACCAAGCGGTATATTTTTATCAAATGGACCGGGTGATCCCGCTGCTACAGGAAAATATGCGATTCCAATTATTAAAGATTTAATTAAATCCAAAGTACCAATATTTGGAATTTGTTTAGGTCATCAAATCCTAGGTCTTGCTTTAAATGCAAAAACTAAAAAAATGAAATTAGGGCATAGAGGTGCAAATCACCCTGTAAAAAATCTTTTAACTAAAACAGTTGAAATAACTAGCCAAAACCATGGATTTGAAATTTTAAAAAATAATTTACCTAAAGAAATAGAGATAACTCATGAATCATTATTTGATAATTGTATTGAGGGAATAAAATTAAAAAATAGACCAATATTTTCTGTTCAATATCACCCTGAGTCAAATCCTGGACCGCAAGATAGTCATTACTTGTTTAACGATTTTATAACCGAAGTAAAAAAATATGCCAAAAAGAAGAGATATTAAAAAAATATTAGTAATTGGTGCAGGGCCAATAATAATTGGTCAAGCGTGTGAATTTGATTATTCAGGTACTCAGGCCTGCAAAGCGCTTAAAGACGAGGGCTACAAAGTAATATTAATTAATTCAAATCCAGCAACAATTATGACTGATCCAGGTGTTGCCGATAAAACATATATAGAACCAATATCAATTGAAATATTAGAAGAGGTTATAAAAAAAGAACGGCCAGATGCCATTCTTCCGACAATGGGAGGTCAAACTGCCTTAAACCTTGCGATTAAAGCAGAAAAGACAGGTATTTTAAAAAAATATAAAATTGAGTTAATTGGAGCAAACTCAAAAGCTATCGCTAACGCCGAAGATAGAAAGAAATTTAGAAAAAATATGTCAGATATAGGTATCGATTTACCAAAATCTGAAATTTTAAATAATTTTAAAAATGCAAATAAGTGTTTAAAAAAAATTGGTCTTCCAGCAATCATTAGGCCGTCTTTTACCCTAGGCGGTCTTGGAGGCGGAATTGCGAGAACAAAAAAAGACTTTTTTAAAATTGTAAAAGAAGGGATACACGAGTCTCCACAAAATCAAGTTTTAGTAGAAGAATGTCTTGATGGATGGAAAGAATTTGAAATGGAAGTAGTTAGAGACAAAAAAGACAACTGCATCATTATATGTTCTATTGAAAATATTGACCCCATGGGAACTCATACGGGGGACTCGGTTACTATCGCTCCAGCTTTAACATTAACAGACAAAGAATATCAAGTTATGAGAAATGCTTCTATTGCTTGTTTAAGAAAAATTGGAGTTGAAACAGGTGGATCGAATGTACAATTTGCTATTAATCCTAAGAATGGAAGAATGGTAATTATCGAAATGAATCCAAGAGTTTCAAGATCTTCTGCTTTAGCATCTAAAGCAACGGGTTTTCCAATTGCAAAGATTGCTGCAAAGCTGGCAGTTGGTTATACCCTTGATGAGCTTAAAAATGAAATTACTAAAGTAACTCCCGCATCATTTGAGCCAACAATAGATTACATTGTAACTAAAGTTCCTCGATTTACTTTTGAAAAATTTTCAGACACTAAAGCTATTTTGGGAACTTCAATGAGATCTGTTGGTGAAGCTATGGCTATTGGAAGAAATTTTAAAGAATCTTTTCAAAAAGCTTTGGTATCACTGGAAACTGGTCTTTCTGGATTAGATGATATTTTTCATTATTCAAAAAAAGAGATTTTAAAACAATTAAAGATTAATATTCCAAATAAACTACTTTTGATTGCTGAAGCGTTTAGAAAAAAAATTTCATTAGAAACTGTTTATAAATTATCAAAAGTTGATCCTTGGTTTTTAAATCAAATACGAGAACTAATTGAAGAGGAAAATAATATTATAAAAAAAGGTCTACCAAAAACTTTTCAAGAATTTAATAGGATTAAATCAATTGGATTTTCTGATAAAAAATTATCAAAGCTTACAGGTTTTAAAGAAAAAATAGTAAGATCAAGAAGAGTTGCCTTAAAAGTGCTACCAGTATTTAAAAAAGTAGATACTTGTGCTGCTGAATTTAAATCCTTTACTCCTTATATGTATTCTACATATCAAAGAAGTTTTTCAATTAATAATGAGTGTGAAGCAGAACCAAGCAATAAGAAAAAAATTATTATTCTAGGAGGTGGCCCAAATAGAATTGGCCAAGGAATTGAGTTTGATTATTGCTGTTGTCAGGCTAGTTTTTCATTAAAAGAAGCAGGATTTGAGACAATCATGGTAAACTGCAATCCTGAAACAGTTTCAACAGATTATGATACAAGTGACAGGTTATACTTTGAGCCATTAATTGAAGAATATGTTCAAAACATTATATTAAAAGAAAAATCTAAAGGTTCTCTTTTAGGTGTGATAGCGCAATTTGGTGGTCAAACTCCTATAAAGCTTGCTAAATTTTTGCATGAAAACAAATTACCAATTCTAGGAACTCAATATACTTCTATAGATCTTGCGGAGGATCGAGATAGGTTTAGAAGTTTATTAATTAAACTAAAACTAAAACAAGCAAAAAGTGGTATTGCACATAACTTTGATCAAGCAATTAAAATAGCTGAAAATATTGGTCTTCCTGTTGTGGTAAGACCTTCTTATGTTTTGGGTGGAAGAGCAATGGAAATAGTTCATGATAAAAGCCAGCTTAAAAAATTTATCAGTGAAGCATTTAAAGCTTCTGAAGAAAATCCAATTTTAATTGATAAATTTATTGATCAAGCAATGGAGGTGGATGTGGATGCTATATCTGATGGAAAAGAAGTTTATGTTGCAGGGATTATGCAGCACATCGAAGAAGCAGGGATTCATTCTGGTGACTCAGCTTGTTGTCTTCCTCCTGTTTCAATTAAAGATAATCTTTTAAGAGAGTTAAAAATTCAGACTAGAAAATTAGCTTTAGCATTAAAAGTAAAAGGATTTTTAAATATACAGTATGCTATTAAAAAGGATGAAATATTTGTGATCGAAGTTAATCCAAGAGCAAGTAGAACAGTGCCTTTTGTATCAAAAGCAAATGGAGTTCCGCTTGCAAAAATAGCATCAAGAATAATGGCTGGTGAAAAACTCTCAAAATATAAATTAAAATATAAAACAAATAAAAGATTTGCAGTTAAAGAAGCTGTTTTCCCTTTTAATAAATTTCCAGATAGCGATCTTATACTGGGTCCAGAAATGAAATCTACTGGTGAGGTAATGGGATTTGATGACGATTTTGGAATGGCTATTGCAAAAAGTCAAATTGCTGCTTCAAATTCTTTGCCAAAAAAAGGTTTAGCCTTTTTGTCAGTCAAAGACTCTCATAAACAAGAGATAGTTGGTATTGCACAAAGACTATTAAAACTTGGCTTTTCATTATGTGGAACTAAAGGAACAGCAAATGCAATAAAAGAAAATGGAATGAAGTGTAAAACAATTAATAAAGTAAGCAGTGGTAGGCCTCATATTGTAGATGTTTTAAATTCTGGGAAAATATCCTTAGTCATAAATACAGGTGGAGGTAATTCTGAACATAGAATTAGCGATGCAAGAGCATTAAGACGTGGAACTTTAGCAAATAAAATTCCTTATTGCACAAATATGTCTACCGCATATTCTTTCTTAGAAGCGATCAAATCATTAAAAACTAAAAAACTTCAAGTAAAGTCTCTTCAAGATAATTAAAAAACTTTCCAATCAGTTGGGAAAGTTACATAATTTACTTGTAAACATCTTCTTTCTTTAATTATTTCTTTTTTTTCCATACCGTGCCAAGTATCTGGTCCGCTTGAAAAAAAATATCCATAATTATCCTTATAAGGAAGCGTCTTTACTTTTTTTAAACTTTTATCATAAAAATCAGTACCTAAATCCTCACTTTCATTGTATTTGTTTACAAATAACAAGCACGACATTTGCTTTTCTTTGATATCGCAGTGAGGTTTAAGCCAAAAACCTTTTCTATCACAGATTACCTCTACCCTTACAAAAGAATTTGATAAATCTTTATTGATTAGCTCTGATATTTTTCGATGAGTCTTTTTGTCTTGAAGTTCATGAATTAGCTTTGTTAAAGCTGGAAAATCTTTTGAGTTTTCTTTCGTTATAAAACACCTGAATTTTAATGCTTTTCCTCCATCTGAAATCCCTTCTCTAAAATTTCCTTCACCACCATCTATTGCTCTTGTTCCATCATAATTTAAATTATGCTTTGCAGGATCATCAATATCGGCATTTAAAATTTCATCTATTTGTTCATAAGTCAATGGTTTGTTTAGCTCCCAATGAGCAAAAGGTTCATTAAATTTTTTTGAATTACTTAATACTGAATTTAAAAATGACATTATATACTCATTCTTTCTTTTATGATTTTTGCAACCCTATTTGTTTCATCAAGTTTTTGATAGCTCCATTTTTCACAAGTGTCTCCTAAATTTTTAGCTATATTCAATTCTTTAAATAGATTTCTAAACTTTTGAAATCTTTTATCATTTTTTTTGGGTTTGATATTGGCTATATAAACTGGTTTTCCAGTTATTGCTGCCTCTGAAATCATTGAACTTGAATCACAGGTTACAACAATAAACTCTGAAATCGCTAAAGCTGATAAATATGCTTTTTTATCAATTTTTTCAATTACAGTATGACTTTCTCCAAAAAACTCTTTTGCATAATTTATTGAGTTTGAAGGGGTTCTCATTGAAGGAATAATAACTAACTGAAAATTTTCTTTTTTAATAATATTGTTTAAATTTTTAAAAATACTTTCAAGATTTTGTTTGGAGTAATCATAATATTTTGTGGGACCACCCATAATTAAAGAAATAACTTTTCTATCATCTTTTTTTAAAATGGAATTTAAATAATTTATATTTTTTTCAATTTCTAAGGCAGTTAAATAATGAATGGCACCTTTTGTTAAAATTACATTTGGACCAGTAATACCATCATGTTCTGGTGCTATAATAAAATCAAAATAATTAAAATCAACTTTTGGGTCCTGAATATGAATATTATAAATTTTTTTTTTTGAACTTTTTTTTAAATATATTGAGGGTACAACGCTCTTTCTTCCGCAAGAAATAATTAAATCAACATTGGGAAAATCAAAATTATTAAATGATATGTCTGACTTTGGAGTAAATCTTGGAGGAATTAATTTCCAAAAACCTTTAAGTTCAACTTTTTGGTGAGTAAAATCAATATCTAGCCCTTTTGCTAAACCTTCAACTTGGCTTATCATGCCGTGCATTCCTTCAGTTAATAATAAACCTTTTAATTTAGACATTAATTATTATATAGCTTCGATATGACTCAAAATCCAACTAAACACACAAAAGTGTTAATAATTGGATCTGGCCCAGCTGGATACACTGCGGCTGTCTATGCTGCAAGAGCTATGCTTAAGCCAATATTAGTACACGGTATGCAGCCTGGCGGGCAACTTACAACCACAACTGATGTTGAAAACTATCCAGGATTTAAAGATGTAATTCAAGGGCCTTGGCTAATGGATCAAATGAAGGGTCAGGCTGAAGCTGTTGGAACAGAAATGATTTTAGATCATATTAAATCTGTAAATTTAAAAAAAAAACCATTTGAAGCTGCTGGAGACAGTGGTCAAATTTATACAGCAGACTCAATAATTATTTCAACTGGCGCTCAAGCTAGATGGTTAAATTTAGATACTGAACAACAATTTAGAGGTTTTGGAGTTTCAGCATGCGCAACGTGTGATGGTTTCTTTTTTAAAGATAAAACCGTTGCAGTAGTTGGAGGTGGTAATGCTGCAGTTGAAGAAGCCATTTTTCTAACTAAATTTGCATCAAAAGTTCAATTAATTCATAGAAGAGATTCTTTAAGAGCAGAAAAAATGCTTCAAAAGAAATTAACGGAAAATAAAAAAATTGAAATAATTTGGGACTCTGTTGTTGAAGAAGTTATAGGTAAAAAAGACCCTAAAAATGTAACAGGAATTAAAATTAAAAATGTTAAATCAAAAGAAATTACAGAATTAAAAGTTGATGGATTGTTCATAGCAATAGGACATGACCCTGCAACAGAGTTGTTTAAAGATCAATTAGATATGGATAAAGAGGGTTATTTAATAACCAAACCAGATTCAACTGAAACAAATGTTCCTGGTGTTTATGCTGCAGGAGACGTTAAAGATAAAACTTTTAGACAAGCAGTAACAGCTGCTGGCATGGGATGTATGGCTGCTCTTGAAGCTGAAAAATTTTTATCACACTAATACAAATATTATTAAATTAATAAATGTTAAATTTATGTGAAACTTATTTTAATTCTTTACAAAAATTTTTAATTTTATCTAACGCTTTTTTTAAATTTTCCATTGATGTAGCGTAAGAGATTCTAAAGAAACCCTCTAAACCAAATGCAGAACCTTGAACAACAGCAATTCCTGAATGTTCAAGTAAAGATTTCACAAAATCAGTATCATTATTTATTACATTTCCATTTGGATCTTTTTTACCAATTAAAGCTTTGCAACTTGGAAAAACGTAAAATGCACCATCTGGCTTCAAACAATTAATGCCTTCAATCGAATTTAATGAATGAACTACAAAGTCTCTTCTCTCTTGAAAAGCCTTTGATCTTATTGAAATAAATTCTTGCGATCCATTTAATGCTTCAACAGCTGCGGCCTGACTAATCGATGAAGGGTTTGTGGTTGACTGAGATTGAATTTTTGCAATCGCTTTTATTATTTCTTTATCTCCTGCAGCGTATCCAATTCTCCAGCCAGTCATAGCATAAGCTTTGCTTACTCCGTTCATGGTAACTACTTTATTTTTGAGTTCTGGAATTTGAGCTATTGTGAAAAATTTGAATCCATCATAAATAATATGTTCATAGATATCATCACTTAAAATATTTACGTGTGGATTTCTTTTTAATACTTGGGCCAAGTTTCTTATTTCCTGTTCAGAATAACATGCACCAGTAGGATTTGATGGAGAATTCAAAATTAACCATTTAGTATTATTTGTGATTTTTTCCTGAAGATCTTTTGCAGTTATTTTAAATCCTTGTTCTTCTGGACATTCAACTACTACCGGATTTGCGCCAGCCAGTAAAACAATATCAGGATAAGAAACCCAATAAGGTGCTGGTATTATGACTTCGTCACCTTTATTTAAAGTTGCCATCATTAAATTATAAATGACATGCTTTCCCCCTGCTCCAACTGTTATTTGTTCTTGTGAATATTCTAAATTATTTTCTCTTTTAAATTTTTGACTAATTGCTTTTTTTAATTCTACAGTTCCATCCACAGCTGTATATTTTGTGTCTCCAGATTTTATGGCGTTAATAGCGGCATCTTTTATATTTTCTGGAGTATCAAAATCTGGTTCCCCGGCACCAAGACCAATAACATCTTTACCAGCAGCTTTAAGTTCTCTTGCTTTTTGAGTAACGGCAATAGTAGGCGATGGTTTAATTCTTTTTAGACTGTCTGATATAATGCTCATTGAAATAAGTTTTTTAAATTATACGTTGTTTAATATATGGATAATACTTATCAAGATTTAATTACTGATATTCAAAGTAAAAATCCTAAAATTAGTGGAAAACTTGAAGGTGGAAAGAAATTTAAAATAAAAACTGATTTCAAGCCAGCAGGAGATCAGCCCGAAGCAATAAAAAAATTAGTTTCTGGTGCTAACAAGAATGAATTTAATCAAGTTTTACTAGGTGTAACTGGATCAGGCAAAACTTTTACAATGGCTAAGGTCATTGAGGAAACAAATAGACCAGCATTAATTCTTGCTCCTAATAAAACTTTAGCCGCCCAACTCTATGGAGAGATGAAATCATTTTTTCCAGATAATGCTGTTGAATATTTTGTTTCATATTATGACTATTATACTCCAGAAGCTTATGTGCCAAGATCAGACACATATATTGAAAAAGAAGCATCTATAAATGAACAAATAGATAGAATGAGACACTCTGCAACAAGATCTTTGTTGGAAAGAGATGATGTTTTAATAGTTGCAAGTGTTTCTTGTATTTATGGACTTGGTTCAGTTGAAGCTTATAGCAAGATGACTTTAACTCTTCAAAAAAACTATGATTATAATAGAGAACAAATAATAAAATCATTAGTTGCTCTTCAATACAAAAGAAATGATCAAAACTTTTATAGAGGCACATTTAGGGCAAGAGGAGAATATCTAGAAGTATTTCCATCTCATTTGGAAGACAGAGCGTGGAGATTAAGTTTGTTTGGAGATAAATTAGAACAAATTGAGGAATTTGATCCTTTAACTGGAGACAAAGTTAGAGATTTAAATTTAGTAAAAATTTATGCAAATAGTCACTACATAACTCCAAAACCAACTGTAGAACAAGCAATTATAAATATAAGAAAAGAACTAGAAATAACTCTAAAAAAACATAAAGCAGAAAATAAACTTTTAGAAGCTCAAAGATTAGAAGAAAGAACAAAGTTTGATTTGGAAATGATTGAAGCTACCGGTTCCTGTGCAGGAATTGAAAATTATTCAAGATTTTTATCGGGGAGAAACCCCGGTGAACCACCGCCCACTCTGTTCGAATATTTTCCAGACAATACTTTAATATTTGTTGATGAATCTCACGTCACAGTTCCCCAGCTTAATGGGATGTTTAAAGGAGACAGGTCTAGAAAAAGCACATTAGCTGAGTATGGTTTTAGACTCCCATCTTGTATGGACAACAGGCCACTGAAGTTTGAAGAATGGGATTTAATGAGAACTCAAACAATATTTGTGTCTGCAACCCCTGGGCCTTGGGAATTAGAACAAGCTAAAGGAAAGTTTGTTGATCAAGTTATTCGACCTACTGGACTAATAGATCCTGAGGTTGAAATTAGACCAGCAAAAAATCAAGTTGATGATTTAATGCATGAGTGTAAAAAAATTGTTGAAAAAAATTATAGAGTATTAGTTACAACACTAACAAAAAGAATGGCTGAGGATTTAACTGAATATCTGCATGAAAATGGTATTAAAGTTAGATATATGCATTCCGATATAGATACACTTGAAAGAATAGAAATTATGAGAGATTTAAGAATGGGTGTATTTGATGTCTTGGTTGGAATAAATTTACTTAGAGAAGGACTAGATATTCCTGAGTGTGCTCTAGTTGGAATATTAGATGCAGATAAAGAAGGATTTTTAAGATCTGAAACCTCTTTAATCCAAACAATTGGAAGAGCGGCAAGAAATATCGAAGGTAGAGTAATCTTATATGCCGATAAAGAGACCAAAAGTATTAAAAAAGCTATTAAAGAAACAAATAGAAGAAGAGAAATACAACTAGAATACAACAAAAAAAATAATATTGATGCTCAAACAGTAAAAAAAGAAATAAGCGATATTTTAGAGAGTGTTTATGAAAAAGACTATGTCAAAATTAGTGAAGGATCAAATATAGGCGGAAATCTAAAAAAACATCTAAAAGCTTTAAATAAAAAAATGAAAGAAGCGGCATCAAATTTAGAGTTTGAAGAAGCTGCAAAAATTAGAGATGAAATAAGAAAATTAGAGAGCACAGAGCTTGAAATAACTTTAAATCCAAAGATAAAACAATACGATATGAAAAATAGAATTTATCCACAAGGAAGATCAAAGTTGGGTATGCCAGGCACGAAGGTTACAAAAAAAAGAGATAAAAGATGGAAGCAAGGAAGATAATCATAACTGGAGGCGCAACAAGAATTGGTGCAGCTATAGCAAAAAAATTGTCAGGTAAAAATAAAGAAATTTTAATACATTACAATAATTCAAAATACGAGGCAGAAATTTTAAAAAAAGATTTAGAAAAAAATGGGTCAAAAATTTATTTAATTAATGGTGATTTAAGTAAAGAAACTAATGTTAATAAAATTATAAAATTTGCAAAATCAAAGCTAAAATATTTTGACTGTTTAATAAATAATGCATCTTTATTTGAGAATGACAAATTAGAAAATTTTTCAACAAATAGCTGGGACGAGCATCTAAGAACTAATCTTAGAGCTCCTGCCTTATTATCAAAAGAATTTGCAAAAAATATAAGAGGAAAAAACAACAATATAATTAATATTATTGATCAAAGAGTTTTTAAACTAACCCCTTTTTTCTTTTCTTATACTATCAGCAAGACAGGTCTTTATGCTTTAACAAAAACGAGTGCAATGAGTTTGGCTCCAAATGTCAGAGTTAATGGTATCGCGCCAGGTCCAACGATTAAAAATAAAAGGCAATCAAAAAAACATTTTAAAAAACAATACATGGCTACGCTTTTAAAAAAACAAGTAGATTTAGAAGAAATATGCAATGCTGTTGACTTCTTCATCAAAAATAGTTCTATTACCGGACAAGTCATAGCTATTGATAGTGGGCAGAGTTTAAATTGGCAAACGCCAGATATAATTAGAGCAAAAGAATGAAAAAAAATAATTTTAAAATTTTAAATATAGAAAAGAATAAGAGTTTATTTAATTATGAAAAAAAAGTCATTATTAAAGAACTTATTCTTGATCTTAAACTTGGATACTATGACTTTGAAAAAGAAAAACCACAGAAAGTAAAGTTTTCTTTAGATATAGATTATGAAGATAAAAAACCTTCAAACGATAAAGATTTAAAATCAATAGTTAATTATGCAAAAATTGTAAAATTAATTAAAAAATTAGTTAATGATAAGCACTATAACTTTCTTGAAACATTGGCTGAGGATGTCTTCGATAAGCTATTCGAAGACAAAAGGATCGATAAAATTAGCCTAAGAATTGAAAAATTAGAAATTATGAAAGATTGTTCATCAGTTGGAATTCAAATCTCAAAAAAAAGAAGTTATGGTAAGCGCTGATATTGGAAAAGGGGTAATTAAAAAACAAATACCTCTAATTCCTAAACTTCCAGGTGTTTACAAAATGATAAATACCAAAAATGAAGTTTTGTACGTAGGTAAAGCAAAAAATCTTCCGAATAGACTAAAAAGTTACGTTTCTGAAAAAAATCACATTATTAGAACCGAGCGAATGCTGTCTCAAACTTCAAAGCTTGAGATAACTACAACCTCAAATGAAAGCGAGGCGCTACTATTAGAGGCAAACTTAATTAAAAAATATAAGCCAAAATTCAATATACTTTTAAGAGATGACAAATCATTCCCATTTATATTTATTAGCAATAAAGATAAGTGGCCACTAATTAAAAAACACAGAGGGAAAAAAGATAAAGATGGTTTTTTTTTTGGTCCATTTGCATCTGCTGGATCAGCGAATTGGACAATAAAAATAATCCAAAAAATATTTCATTTAAGAGTTTGCGATGAGAGTGTTTTCAAGAATAGAAACAGACCTTGCATCTTATATCAAATCAAAAGATGCTCAGGTCCTTGTGTTGGTTATGTTAAAGAAGAGGATTATAAACAATCTGTAAGTGATGCTATTGAATTTGTTTCAGGTAAATCAAGAAAGATTCAAAAAAATCTGTCTCAACAAATGGAAAAAGCTAGTGAAGATTTAGATTTTGAAAAAGCAGCAATACTAAGAGATCGAATTAAGTCATTAAATATTATTCAATCTTCTCAAAGAATTAACGAGGCAAATTTAGTAGAAGCTGACGTTATAGCTGGTTATAAAGAATCTGGCAAAACTTGCGTACAAGTATTTTTTTATCGATCAAAACAAAATTGGGGCAATCAAGCTTTTTTTCCTAAACATGATCCTGATGATAGTTTGGATGAAATACTAAATTCATTTATTTCACAATTTTATGAAAATAAAAGTGTTCCCTCATCCATAATTATATCTCATGAAATTAAAGAAAAAAATTTAATAGAAAAAACATTATCGAAAAAAGAAAATAAAACAATTTCCATATCTGTTGCAAAAATAGGATCTAAGTTAAAAGTTATAAATCAAGCAATTAATAATGCTAAAGATAGTTTAAATCGAAAACTATATGAAAGCCAAAATAATAAAGAACTATTTGAAAATATTTCTAAAAAATTTAATTTAGATACCAATATTAGTTTAATTGAGGTGTATGACAACAGTCATATTCAAGGAACCAATAGTGTGGGAGCACTAATCAGCTATGGTGACGAAGGATTTATAAAAAAAAGATATAGAAAGTTTAATATTAAAAATGAAAAAAATCTTCAAGACGATTATGGAATGATGAGAGAGGTTTTAAATAGACGATTTAAAAAAGCTGTTGAAGAAAGAGATGGTCATCTTACATTTCCTGACTTAGTTTTAATTGACGGAGGAAAAGGTCAGTACTCTGTAGCCAGAGAAACTATGAACGAACTAGGTTTGCATGATATTCCTATGATAGCTATTGCAAAAGGAAAAAATAGAAACAGTGGAAATGAAACATTTTATCATAATGGAAAGGAGTTTAAGTTTTTAAAAAATGATCCTACCTTATTTTTTTTACAAAGACTAAGAGATGAAAGTCATAGATTTGCAATCAGTTCTCATAGGGCTAAAAGAAAAAAAGGCTTAAGCAAATCATTACTTGATCAAATAGAAGGTATTGGAAGCATAAGAAAAAGAGCATTATTAAATCATTTTGGTTCAGCTAGAGCCGTTGAGTCGGCTAGCTTAGATGAGATAAAGTCTGTAGAAGGAGTAGAAGAAAAAGTTGCCAAAAAAATATATAATTTTTTTCACGAATGAAATTTAAATTCCCAAACTATCTAACTATTGGAAGAATAATTATTGTACCTGTATTTGTTTTTACTTTTTATTTACCAGGTTTTTACGGTGATATTATCCCTTTGGCATTATTTGTTATCGCATCCTTCACTGATTTTTTAGACGGACTCTTAGCAAGAATGTATAAAGAGGAATCAAAACTTGGGGAGTTATTAGACCCTATTGCTGATAAAATAATTGTTGCAACTGCTTTAATACTTCTAGTTATGGATCAAACAATAAAAAATTATGAAGTAATTGCGGCCATAATTATTCTAACTAGAGAAATTTTGATTTCAGGACTTAGAGAATTTTTAGCAAAAGGTAAAATAGGATTGCCAGTTTCAAATTTAGCTAAACTTAAAACATTCTTGCAAATGTTCTCGATTTCATTATTGCTTTCTGGTGAGACGGGAAATAAAATTATAAACTTTCAAGATTATAATGCGCAAACTATTGGTATTGTTCTCTTGTGGCTCTCTGCCTTTTTAACTCTTTATACAGGATATGATTATTTGAGAAAGGGAATAGACCACGCCATTTCTGAAGATAACAAAGATTAAGCAGCTTTTTTTTTTCTTACAAAGCTTTGATAGCTTTCGGATAAATCAATAATTGTGTTACAAACAGAAAAGTTATAATCGGAGATCTGGGATACAGGCGTTACTTCTGCCGCTGTTCCAGTTAAAAAACATCCTACAAATTTATTCATTTCCTCTGGTTTAATTTTTCGTTCATGAACTTTGATATTTTTTGATCTAGCAATTTCTATAACCGTTCTTCTTGTAATGCCGTCTAAGAAACAGTCTGGGATTGGTGTATGCAAATCTCCATTTTGATCTTTAAAAAAAACATTGGCTCCTGTGGCTTCTGCAATAAATCCTTCATGATCTAACATGAGTGAGTCTGTGTAGCCCTGGGACTCAGCTTCGTGTTTTGATAGAGTACAAATCATATAAAGTCCCGCCGCTTTTGTATCCCAAGGTATAGTATTTGGAGCCGGTCTCCTCCAATTAGATATATTCAATTTTATTCCATTAATTTTTAAATTTGGATCAAAGTATGATCCCCATTCCCATGTGGCTATGGCTACGTGTATTTTAGTTTGTTGAGCTGAAATTGCCATCATTTCACTACCTCTCCACGCAACTGGTCTAACATAGCCATTCTGAATATTTTGAATGCTAATAATTTGATTACTAGCTTTATTAATTTCTTCTTTTGAAAACGGAATCTCAAAGCCCATTCTTTTAGCAGAATAAAAAAATCTATCCGTATGTTCCTCTAGTTTAAAAATTTGACCATCATAAACTCGTTCACCCTCAAAAACACAACTTGCATAATGAAGTCCATGGCTCAAGACATGAACTTTTACATCTTGCCAATCAACAAGTTCATTATTGTACCATATTTTACCTGATCGCTTATCGTAGGGTATCATCTGTTTTTAAATATTTTAAAAATTATATTTGTATATTTAATATGTCAATATAACTTACCAATTATGAAAAAACTTCTATACCTAAAGGATCAAGAACTCAAACAATATATAGAAAAAATATTTATGGGATACAGAGAAACTGTATCTGATGCAAAAAATATACTTGATAAGTATTCAATAGGTGTAGCACACAATAAAGTAATTCATCTAATTTCTTTATATGAAGGAATTACTATCTCTGAATTATTAAAAAAGCTTAAAGTTACAAAACAAAGCTTAAACAGAGTTTTGAAAGATTTAATTAAACTCAATGCGATTAATTATGAAAAAGATGAAAAAGATACGAGAATTAAACATGTATTTTTAACTGTTGAAGGTAATAAGCTTTTTAATGAAATTTTCTCAATTCAAAAAAAAAGAATTTATAATGCATTCCTTGGATCAAACTCAAAAGAAGTAATTAGCTTTGATAATGTTCTAAAAAAAATAATTAATGAAAAACTATAGTGCTCATATTTTAGTGGTTGATGATGACGAAGGAATAAGAGATCTTGTTAAACAATATTTAGATCAAAATAATTTTTTGGTCTCAACTGCGAAAAATGCCGAAGATGCTCTTGAAAAAGTAAAAATAATAAAATTTGACTTGATTGTTCTTGATATAATGATGCCTGGAAAAAGTGGTTTAGAATTTACTTTAGAAAATAAAAAGAAAATAGATACTCCTATCATTTTACTTACTGCAAAAGGAGAGGCTTCTGAAAGAGTGGAAGGTCTTGAAGTTGGGGCAGATGACTATTTGCCTAAACCTTTTGAACCAAAAGAGTTAATTTTAAGGATTAATAATATTTTAGCAAAAACAAAAAAAGAAAATTTAAAAAGAGTAATTGAATTTGGCAAAATAAAAATCGATTTAAATAAGCAATTTATTTATAAAAATGAAGAAAGTATAAAAATTAACAATACAGAAAAAATCATTTTAGAAAAAATGATAAACTCTCCTGGAAAAATATTTAAACGTGATGAAATTGGAAGTTTAATTGATTTAGATAAAGAAAGATCAATAGATGTTATAATTACAAGGTTAAGGAAAAAAATAGAAGAAAACCCAAAGAGTCCCAATTATCTTCAAACTATAAGAGGAGAAGGTTATGTTTTATGGATTGAGTAAGTTTTTAAAGAATATTTTTCCCAAAAGATTATTTTATAGAGGTCTTCTCATTGTTGCTATTCCAATTATAGTTTTACAAGTGACAATATCTATAGTCTTTTTTGATAGTCTATGGATTAAAACAAACAAAGGAATGACAAGCGCGGTGGTTGGTGAAGTAAAAGCATTCATGGAAGCTTACGATAATGAAAAAGCAAATAAAGAGTTTTTAATTTATTTATTTAATAGCTCTTTAAACTTTAATATTCAATTAGTTGAAAATGAAATATTGCCAAATGAAAATTTAGAAAGATGGTACAGTCCAATGGATAGATCGTTGAGAAGAGAATTAAAAGCAGTAAATTTAAATTATTGGTTTGATACTACAAATTTAAAAGATGCAATTGATTTAAAAATAAAAAATTCTGAAGGTTACTTTCAATTTTATATTCCCAGAGACAGATTGGCAAATACCTCTGCTAGACTTTTTGGTCTGTGGATTACTTTGCCAGCTTTTTTAATGATTGTAATAGCAATTATATTTTTAAAAAATCAAACAAGACCCATAATAAAATTAGCTGAAGCTTCAGAAAAATTTGGACGTGGAGAAGATTTAGAAGAATTCAGACCATCAGGTGCACTTGAAATTAGAAAAGCAGGATTTGAATTTGATAAAATGAGAAAAAGAATATTAAGACATTTAAATCAAAGATCTGAAATGTTGTCTGGCATCAGTCATGATCTTAGAACTCCACTAACAAGAATTAAATTACAACTTGCAATGATAAAGGATAAAAATTTATCTGAAAAACTATCATTAGATGTAGATGAAATGGAGAAGATGTTAAATGAATATCTTCAATTTGCAAGCACGGGTGCAAAAGAAAAAACTGAAACTTTTGATATGTCAGAATTACTATCCGAAACATTATCAAAATACCAAAATTCCAATATTTCAAGCAATTTTAAAGAAAGAATTTTTTTTCAAGGAAGAAAAAATTTAATTCAAAGATGTATAAATAACCTGATTGATAATTCATTAAAATATGGTGAAAAAATTATTGTAGATATGCAGAAACTCAAATCAAATATAATTATTTTAATATCTGATGATGGGCCTGGCGTTCCTGAAAAGGAATATGAAAATATAACAAAACCATTTTATAAAATTGATAAAAGTAGATCTGATTCAAAGTCAAGTGTAGGATTAGGTTTATCTATCGCTTCAGATATAATTAGATCACATGGTGGAAATTTAAATTTTTCAAAATCTGATATGGGTGGATTAAAAGTTAAGATTTCTTTACCTTTTTAGTTTTTTTAGATTTTCTGTTTGAACTTAAATTTTCAATTTTTTTTTCTAACTGATCTATTCTTTTATTTAAAATTTCTACTTCTTCTTTGCTTGCTAATTTCATTTTAAATATTACATCATCTCTCTTTGATTTTAGAATATTTATTAATTCATCACTAAGATCTTTATAATTCATCATACCTTGTTCCAGAAGTTTAGCAAATTTATCGAATACAAATCTTGATTTTGACATAATAATTAATTAACAAAAAATTATTTTATAAATATAATATAAAACTTCAATGTTCATCAATAATTTTGATCCTGTTGCTTTTATTTTTTTTTCACTTGAAATTAGATGGTATTCTTTGGCCTACATATTTGGACTTATTTTTGGATGGATTTACTGTAAAAAATATTTAATTCATGAAGAAAATAAAAAAAATTTATTTGATGATTATATAACATATTTGATCATTGGAATTATATTAGGTGGTCGATTGGGCTACGTATTAATTTATAATTCTTCATACTATTTCACTAATACTACAGAGATCTTAAAAATTTGGAATGGAGGAATGTCTTTCCATGGGGCTGTAATAGGAATTATAATTTCCACTATAATTTTTTGCAAAAAAAATAATGAAAATGTTTTATATTTTTTAGATTTAATTGCCTTAAGTGCTCCTATAGGTATTTTATTAGGAAGAGTCTCTAATTTTATAAATTCAGAACTATATGGAAGAGAGACGGACATATTTTGGTCAGTTAAATTTATTTTAGTTGATAATGTTAACAGACATCCCTCACAATTATATGAAGCTGTATTTGAGGGATTAGTACTATTTATAATTCTTAACCTGATAAATAAAAAAAAAGAATTGGTCTCAGGAAATATCTCTGCCCTTTTTTTAATTTTTTATTCTTTTTTTAGATTTTTTATAGAATTTACTCGTGAACCTGATGCTCAATTAGGTTTTATAATTTTTAATTTAACTATGGGTCAAATAATTAGTTTCTTTACTCTAATCATTGGTTTTTTTTTATTTTATTTTACAAATGTTTTTCAAAGAAAATAAAATTATACCTTTGGATAAATTCATTAATGAGGCTTTGTATAATGAGTCTAAGGGTTATTACATGAAAAATAACCCCTTTGGATATAATGGCGATTATATTACAGCTCCAAATATATCTATTCTATTTTCAGAAATGATAGCTATTTGGTTGGTTGCATTTTGGGAAAAATTAAATTCTCCTAAAAAAATCAATATTGTAGAGCTTGGTGCAGGAAATGGTGAAATGATGTACCAAATTAATAAATCTGTAGAAAAATTTAAATTTTTTAATTCTGCAACTAATTTTTTTATTTTTGAAAAAAGTAAAAATTTAAAAAATTTACAAAAAGAAAAAAATAATTATTTTAATGTAAAATGGATTGATGACTTCAAATCTATGCCTAAAGTACCAACAGTATTTATTGCTAATGAATTTTTTGATGCATTACCAATTAAACAATTTAAAAAAATAGGAAAGGTGTGGTTTGAAAGATGTATAAGAAAAAAAAAGCAAAAATTTGAATTTTGTTTTAAAAAAACAAATGTTTCTAGTCTAGAAAAAAAAATCGAAAAGAAAATAACTAAAAATCAAAATTTTATAGAATATTCCCCCCTATCATTAAAATTTTTAAAATCTATTTCTGAAATTATTAATAAAAACAATGGAGCAATGTTAATGATAGATTATGGATATAATAGAGAAAAAATGTTTGATACTTTAATTGGTTATAAAAAACACAGAAAAATTAATATTTTAGATAATGTTTATAATTCAGATATAACACATTTTATTAATTTTAATTTTTATAAAAGAGTTTTAAATAAATTTAATTTAGATTGCATTAATTTAACATCACAAAGAAATTTCTTAATAAAAATGGGAGTACAAGAAAGAGCTGAAATTTTGAGTAAAAACTTATCTTTTTCAAAAAAAGCAGACCTTTATCTTAGATTACAAAGACTGATCAACAAGACACAGATGGGAGAACTTTTTAAAGTTTTAATGGCCACAAGAAAAAAAAATTTTTTTAATTTAGGTTTTTGAAAATGATTAGATCTTTTTTACTCAATAAATATAAAAATATATCACACGGTTTTTTCAATAAAAATGGAGGAATTTCAACAGGGATATATAAAAGCCTAAATTGTGGATCAGGCTCAAATGATTTAAAAAAAAATATTGAAAAAAATTTAAAAATAGTATGTGAAAAAATAGGCTGCCAAAGAAAAAACTTAATTTTACTTAAACAGATTCATAGTAATAAAGTTCACACAATAACTAAGTCTTCTAATATTAAATTAATTGGTGATGCGACTATAACTAATAAAAAGAACATAGCTCTTGCGGTTTTAACTGCGGATTGTGCCCCGGTAATTTTATTTGATCCAAAAATTAATTTTGTTTCAGTTATACATGTTGGTTGGAAAGGAGCTTTTAAACAAATAATCAAAAAATGTATTAAAGAATTCATCAACAATGGGAGTGTAAAAAAAAATATTATTGCTGTGATAGGACCTTGTATTTCAAAAAAAAATTATGAAGTAAGAGATGATTTTTTTCAAAAATTTATAAAAAAAGAAATATCTAGTAAGAAATTTTTCTCTTTTAAACAAAAAAAAATTTTTTTTGGTCTAAATGAATATATAAGAGATCAGCTTAAAAAGCTTGATATAAACAATATTGAAATAATTAAAAAAGATACTTTTCTTGAAAAAAATAATTTTTTTAGCCATAGAAGATCTATTAAACAAAGATTGAGTGATTATGGTAGAAATATTTCAGTAATTATGATTAAATAAACTATTTCATGAAAATTCTTACAGGTAATAGCAATAAAAACTTAAGTATTAAAATCTCTAATTATTTAAAAAATAAGTTAGTCAATTCAAGTATAAGAAAGTTCGCTGATGGAGAAATTTACATAGAGATAAATGAAAATATAAGAGGAAATAGTATATTTATTATTCAATCAGTATCTTCTCCTGCAAATGATAATTTAATGGAACTTCTTCTTTGTATTGATGCTTTAAAAAGATCTTCAGCAAAAAATATTACTGCTGTTATCCCTTATTTTGGATATGCTAGACAAGATAGAAAAGTTGTACCAAGAACTTCCATTTCAGCAAAACTTGTTTCAAACTTAATAACTAAAGCAGGTGCAGATAGAATTGTCACTGTTGATTTGCATTCAGGACAAATACAAGGATTTTTTGATATTCCAGTTGATAACCTTTTTGCAACTCCAATTTTTGCACGACATATAAAAAAAAAACTAAACAAAAAAAACTTAATATGTGTTGCCCCAGATGTTGGGGGCACGGCCAGAGCAAGAGCTTTGGGTAAAATGCTACATCTTGAATTAGCAATCATTGACAAAAGACGACCTGCTCCTGGAAAATCAGAAGTAATGAATGTAATAGGAAATGTAAAAGGTAAAACTTGTATAATTGTCGATGATATTATTGACTCTGGTGGAACTATTATAAATGCCGCCAATGCATTAAAGAAAAATGGCGCAAAAGATGTGCATGTGTATGTAACACATGGAGTTTTAAGCGGGAGTGCGGTTGATAAAATTAGAAAATCAATAATTAAAAATTTAGTTATAACAGACACAATTGATAACAATGTAAAAGTTAAAAAAGCTAAAAATATTGAAGTATTGACTATTTCTAATCTTGTTGGTGAAGCTATAAAAAGAATATCTAATTCAACATCTGTATCTGACTTATTCAAATAATTTACTTGTAAAATAGTTATTCATAAGTTAAAAACCCGATTTTTATGAGTTTAATTCAAGCAACATTAAGAAACACACAAACTAGAGGTGAACTAAGCGCCCTTAGAAAAAAAGGCGAAGTGCCGGGAATAATTTATGGTGGAGAAAACCCAAATGAGAAAATCTCTTTATCAAAAAAAGAGATAAAATCACTTTTGGATAAAGAAAACTTCCTATCAAATATTGTATCAATAAACTTAGATGGTAAAGAACAAAAAGTTTTACCAAGAGATATTACTTTTGATGTTGTTACAGATGAACCTATACATGTAGATTTTTTAAGAATTGTAAAAGGCGCAAAAGTAATTTTAGAAATCCCAGTAAAATTTATTAATCATGAAAATTCTCCAGGTCTTAAAAGAGGTGGGGTATTAAACATAGTTAGAAGAAAAGTAGAACTAAAGTGTCCTACAGAAAATATACCTAACGAACTTGTTGTAGATTTAAATGGATTAGAAATTGGCGCAAGTATAAAAATTTCATTTGTAAAATTACCAGAAAATGTAACTCCAACAATTAGAGGAAGAGACTTCGTAATTGCAACTATTGCTGCACCTACGGTTGTTAAAGAGCCAGAAAAACCTGCAGAAGCAACTGAAGAAGCTGCGGCTGGAACTGAAGGTGAAACTGCTGCAGAAGGTGAAAAAACAGCTGCAGGTGATGATAAAGCTAAAGAGGCTGAAAAAAATCCTGAGAAAAAATAAAAATTTTTAGTGAGATTTTATAAATTTATATTTATATGTTGCTACTAGTAGGTTTAGGTAATCCAACTCCAAATTCACAAAACAATAGGCATAATATTGGATTTAAAGTTGTTGATGCAATTAATCAAAAATTTGGACTTTCTAAACAAAAACCAAAGTTTAAGGGATTACTCACAACTGGAAATATTGGAGATAAAAAAGTTTATGCGATTAAACCTCTAACGTTTATGAATAATTCTGGGATTTGTATCAGAGAACTATTAGAATATTTTAAAATTGATCCAGAGAATGTTATTGTATTTCATGATGACTTAGATGTTGAACTTGGAAAAGTAAAAGCAAAATTTGGGGGATCAGACGCGGGTCATAATGGAGTAGCTTCCATAGATAAATTTATTGGCAAAGACTATTCTCGAGTAAGAATTGGCATAGGTAGGCCGAATGGAAAAATTTCTGTTTCGGACTATGTGTTAAATGACTTTAGCGAAGAAGAGCAAGAGCATTTAGATAAAATCACATCAAATATTATTACCTCTTTATCAATACTAATTGATAAAAAATTAGATCTTTTTTCTAGTACAGTTAACAATAACTAAATGGGTTTTAAGTGCGGGATAGTCGGCTTACCCAATGTAGGTAAATCTACACTTTTTAATGCTCTGACAAACTCTAGCAAAGCACAAGCTGCAAATTTTCCTTTTTGTACAATAGAGCCAAATATTGGAATTGTTCCAGTTCCAGATGAAAGATTGGATAAATTAGTGTTGATATCAAAATCAAAAAAAAAAATTAATACTACTATTTCTTTTGTGGATATTGCTGGCTTAGTAAAAGGAGCTTCAAAGGGAGAAGGTTTAGGAAATAAGTTTTTATCACATATTAGAGAAGTGGATGCAATAATTCATATGATTAGATGTTTTGATTCTAATAATATTCAAAATGTAAATCCTAATGTTGATCCAGTAAGAGATTTGGAAATTATTGAAACAGAAATGAAATTAGCTGATTTAGATTCTATTCAAAAAAGACTAGATAAAAAAAATAGAAAAAATGTTGATGAAGTTGAAATTTCTATATTAGAAAAAGCTCTAGATTTAATAAATAATGATAAAGATATTGAAATTTTAAACCAAGAATTCGAAAAAAAGGATCTAAGGCTGTCAGGTTTGCTATCGCTTAAACCAAAACTTTTTGTATGTAATGTAGATGAAGATAGTATTGCTGAAGGAAATAAATATACTACAGAATTCATTAATAAATACAGTAATCAAAATACAATTTTAATATCTGCAGAAATAGAAAATCAAATTAATCAGTTAACTGATGTAGATGAAAAGAAAAAATTTATGGAAATGATTGGAATTAAAGAAACTGGTTTAAATAATTTAATTAAAAAAGGTTATAGCCTACTTTCTTTAGAGACCTTTTTTACATCAGGGCCCGAGGAAAGTAGAGCTTGGACAATAAATAGGAATTGCACAGCTCCTAAGGCTGCAGGAGAAATTCATTCAGATTTTGAAAAAGGTTTTATTAGAGCTGAAACAATATCCTACATTGATTTTGTAGAAAATGATGGATGGGTCAAATCAAAAGAATCTGGAAAAATGAGATTAGAAGGAAAAGATTATATTGTTAAAGATGGAGATATATTAAACTTTAGATTCAACACGTGACCAAATTTTTTTCATACTAAAATAAACTAATACTGTTAGTATTATTAAGTACATAATTACCCTAAATCCTGTTTTGTGTCTTTTTTCTAAGTGAGGTTCAGCAGCCCACATGAGGAAATTTACTACATCTGTTGCCATTTGTTCGGACGTTGCATTTGTCCCGTCAGAATATTCTACTAAATCATCGGATAATGGTGCAGGCATTTTAATTTTATTACCATCCATATATTTGTTGTAATATACCCCATCGTCTAATTTTATATCTGATGGAGGATCTTCGTATCCCAATAAAACTGAATAAATATAATTCGCTCCACCTTTTCTGGCTTTAACCAAAACTGACATGTCTGGAGGATAAGCGCCTCCATTTGCAGATTTTGCTTCTTCTTCATTTGCATACGGCATAATAAACTTATCTGACAATTTAGCAGGTCTTGTAAACATTTCTCCAGTGCTGTTTGGACCATCTATCACTTCAAAATTTGCAGCTATAGCCTTAGCTTCTTCTTCTGTAAATTCTGGGCCACCCTCTTCAGCTAGATTTCTATAAGTTAAATATTTTATCGAATGACATGAGGCACATACCTCATTATAAACTTGATAACCTCTCTGCAAAGAAGCCCTGTCGAACTTTCCAAAAAGTCCTTTGAACGTCCAATTATTTTCTAACAATTTAGTGTTATTTTCCGCAGAATATAAATTTGATGAAAAAAACAAAAATAAAAGAAATACTGATAAAGTTTTATAAAAATATTTCACTAACTAATACCTTCTTTATCATTTATTGTTTTTGCGGCTGCTAAATTTATAGAACCTCCCAAGACAGGTTCTGAAATACTTAGAGGTAAAGGCAACGTTTTTTCTTTCCATCCGAGCACAGGTAAAATTATTAGAAAATGTAAAAAATAATAAACAGTAGCTATTCTAGCAATCAGCAAATAAAGACCTTCTGCGGGCATTGCGCCAACGTATCCAAGAATTAAAACATCAGCCACAAGTATCCAGTAAAACTGCTTGTATAATGGTCTAAACACGGCCGATCTAACTTTTGATGTATCTAACCAAGGTAAAGCTGCTAGAATTAAAATTGCAGATAGCATAGCAACTACTCCCATCAACTTATCAGGAACAGACCTTAGAATTGCATAGAATGGCAATAAATACCATTCTGGAACTATATGAGCAGGTGTTACAAGAGGATTAGCTTCAATATAATTGTCAGCATGACCTAAAACATTTGGTGAATAAAAAACGAATAACGCAAAAAGAATTAGAAACATTAATAATGCAAAAGCATCTTTTATTACTATATAGGGATGAAAAGGAACTGTGTCTTTTGATGGTTTTTTAATATCTATACCAACTGGATTGTTGTTGCCTGGTACATGAAGTGCCCAAATGTGCAAAACGACTAAACCTAAAATTAAAAAAGGAATTAAGTAATGTAATGTAAAAAATCTTGTTAATGTTGGATTGTCTACAGAATAACCTCCCCATAACCATGTTGTGATACTTTCGCCAATTAAAGGAATGGCGCTGAATAAATTTGTAATTACTGTTGCCCCCCAAAAACTCATTTGACCCCAAGGAAGAACGTAGCCCATGAACGCTGCGGCCATCATTAAAAGGTAAATTATTATTCCTAAAATCCATATAATTTCTCTTGGTGCTTTATAGGATCCATAAAATAATGCTCTAAAAATATGAATATAAACTGCTAGAAAAAACATAGATGCACCATTTGCATGGACATATCTCAATAGCCATCCATAATTAACATCTCGCATGATGTGTTCAACGCTGCTAAATGCATGATCAACATGCGCGATGTAGTGCATGGCTAAAACTAAACCTGTAACTATTTGGGTAATTAAACAAAAAGTTAAAATTCCCCCAAAAGTCCACCAGTAATTTAAATTTTTAGGAGTTGGATAATCAGTAAGATGGTTGGCAAGAGTAAGTAAAGGCAGCCTATCATTGAACCATTTTCCTAATTTTGATTGAGGAGTATAGTTATGATCGCTCATTAAATAATTCTATCCAATTTTTATTGTATTATTATTTACAAATTCGTATTTAGGTATTTCCATGTTCAATGGAGCTGGGCCTTTTCTTATCCTGCCAGATGTATCGTAATGCGAACCATGACATGGACAAAACCATCCATTAAAATCACCTTTGTCTGTTAATGGCACACAGCCTAAATGTGTACATACGCCAAGCATTACCAACCACTCAGGGTTCTTGGCTCTGTCTTCATCTTTTTCTGGATGTTTTAATTCGTTAAGATCAACCTCGCGTGCTTTTTTTATCTCATCTTCTGTTCTTCTTTTAATAAAAACTGGCTTTCCTCTCCATAGTACAGTTAGTGATTGACCTCTTTGCAGTAAGCTCACATCAACCTCAGTACTAGCAAGTGCTTTTACCGATGCATCAGGGTTCATTTGATCAACTACCGGCCATATTGCTGCTCCTACTCCAACTGCCCCTGCAGCTGCGGTTGCAGTAAATAAAAAATCTCTTCTATTTGTTTTTTTATCGTCTTTTTTCTCGGACATATTGAACTTAATATTTTAATTTCTTGGTAATATATGATTTCTTATAAGAAAAAAGATAATTTTCTATGGCAACAATGACACATAAAAAACCTAAAACAGTAATAAAAATAGCACTATATGAGCCAGACATTCCACAAAATACTGCTGCGATAATTAGAACTTGTTCATGTTTAGGAGCCTTTTTGGAGATAATAGAACCTTGTGGGTTTTTATTCACCGATAAAAGGTTCAAAAGAGTAGTAATGGATTATTTGGATGAGAAAATGATAAAATTTTACAAAAGTTCAGATGATTTTTTTAATCAAAAAAAAAATGAAAGAATAATTTTAATGACTACTAAAGCTAATAAAGTTTATACAAACTTCAAATTTAAAAAAGATGATACTATACTTTTTGGAAGAGAAAGTGCGGGGGTGCCAGAAAAAATACATAATCTTGTTCAAAATAGATTAAAAATACCTATGATAAATAATAAAAGATCTTTAAATTTATCAACATCAGTTGCAATTGTGCTTGCTGAGAATTTAAGACAAACAAATATAGAATGGATAAATTAATTCAACAAAAGCTCGCAAAAAATTGGTTTAAAATTATGCAAGAGGTTATTTGTCAAGAAATTGAAGATTTAGAAGCAAAAAAGAATTTATTTAAAATTACAAATTGGGAAAGAGGAAAAAAATCAAATGAAGGAGGAGGACAATTTAGAATATTAGAAAATGGAAAAATTTTTGAGAAAGTTGGAGTAAATTTTTCCGAGGTTTATGGGAAATTTTCTAAACAATTTAGAAATAAAATACCTGGAGCAAAAAAAAATGGTAAGTTTTGGGCTTCAGGAATATCTGTCGTTATGCATATGAATAATCCACATGTTCCAGCAATGCACTTTAATACTAGGTATATTTATACTTCTCGAGGATGGTTTGGTGGCGGAATGGATATGACTCCATGTATAGAAGATAAAAAAACTGAAAGATTTTTTCACTCTGAATTAAAAAAATCATGCGATAAATATAATAAAAATTATTATAAAAAATATAAAAAATGGTGTGATAGATATTTTTATCTTCCACATCGAAGAGAGCCTAGAGGAATAGGAGGAATTTTCTTTGATTATAAAAATCAAAATTGGGAAAAAGATTTTTCGTTTGTTAGAGAGATTGGAATAACTTTTAAAAATATATTTAGAGAAATAATATTAAAAAAATATAATATGAAATGGAATAGAAATGATAAGGAAAAACAATATTTAAAAAGAGGAAGATATGTTGAATTTAATCTTTTATATGATCGAGGAACAAAATTCGGTCTACAAACTGATGGTAATGTTGAAGCAATTTTAATGTCTTTACCACCAATAGCAAAATGGAAATAAAATGGAAAAAGAACCTATAACAATTGAAGGACTAGAAAAACTTAGAAATGAGCTTATTTTCTTAAAAGAAAAAAAACGTCCTGAAATTGTTGCAGCTATTTCGGAAGCAAGATCTCACGGTGATCTAAAAGAAAATGCTGAATATCATGCTGCTAAAGAACAACAATCGCATAATGAAGGCAGGATTCAAGAAATTGAAAATATTATCGCAATAGCAAATGTTATTGATATCACTAAAATTAATAATGATGGAAAAGTAATTTTTGGATCAACCGTTTATCTCCAAAACCTAGACACAAACGAAAAAATTGATTACAAAATTGTTGGTAAAGATGAGGCAGATTTAAAACAAAAACTCTTGTATTTCAAATCTCCAATTGGAAAAGGATTAATAGGAAAAAATAAAGGGGATTTAGTTGAAGTTTCAACTCCTGCTGGCCTTAAAAATTTTGAAATTATTGACGTTAAATATATCTAGCAAATTAATTAGAAAAAGTTTTTTTTATATCTTTTTCAGATATACTAAAACCATTACTCACCCACAAGCTTTCTAAAAATCTTAATTTTTCGCCCAACTCCTTACCTTCTTTAATTTTAAACTGTTCCATAATTTGTTCTGCTTTAATTGGAAATTTTGGAACTTCTTTTTGTTGAAAATATTTCTTTAATTCAATTATTTTTTTGTTTATTTTTTTTAATTGCAGTAAATGAAAATCAATAATATCAAGTAAAACTTCTTTTCCATCAAAATAAAATATTTTTTCTAGATTTTTTTTATCAAAAAAGTTTTTTTCTAAGTTTTTTCCAAATATATTTTTTAAATAATTTATCTTTTTTTTAGCATTATTTGATAAATTAAATTTATATATGAAATAATCAGAATTATCAGATTTATCAATAATGAGAAATGATAATATAAATATAAAATTTTTATTCCAAATTATATTTTCTTGATTTTGAGTTAGTTTATTTAATTTATCCAAATTAACAAGTTGAGGAAAAACTAATAAAATAATTTCTAGGCAAAAATTGTCATTTTTTACTTTGAAAATTGCTTTTGATAGAACTATTTTTTTAAACTCATCTAATAAACGTTCTTTTGATAGATTTAAAATTCCATCTAAATTTTGTTTAATTGCTCTTTTAATATTGTCAGAATGATTTGATTTACTATAGAGTAAAAAAAATCTTACATATCTCAATATTCTTAAATAATCTTCTTTAATTCTCTCATCTGGATTACCAATAAATTTTACTATTCCTAGTTTTAAATCATTTACTCCTTCGTGAGGATCAAAAATATTTCCATTTATATCCGCATAAATTGAATTGATTGAAAGGTCCCTTCTTAAAGAATCCTCCTTCCAATTATCTGTGAAAGAAACTGATGCATGTCTTCCATCAGTATTTAAATCTTTTCTAAGTGAAGTTATTTCAAAATTTTTTTCATTAACTCTTGCGGTGATTGTTCCATGTTTGATGCCGGTTTCAAAAAATTCTATATTATTATTTTTCAGACATTGCTTAACATCTGTAGGATTAATATTTACTGCGAAGTCAATATCATCTACAACTTCCTTATTTAATATTTTTCTTACACATCCTCCAACATATCTAATTTCGCTATTTTGATTAAAATTAGAAAATGCATTAAAAATTTTTTCAATCTCGAAGTTTTTTTTTAATTTATGAAAAGATTCATCTTTCTGATTTTGTGTTTTGTAATTAATTAGAAATCTGGCAAAAAGTTTTTTCATATTATGGCTGGGGCGCTAGGATTCGAACCTAGGAATGGCGGTACCAAAAACCGCTGCCTTACCGCTTGGCTACGCCCCAAAATTGATTTCGTATAACACAAAAAAAATGCTTTATATAGTTTTAGATAAAATACACCAATAATTTTTATATTTTTTTTTTAATATTTTCAGAGCATTTTGTGCATCTTTTTTTGATTTAAAATACGCAACAAGCGTAGAGCCCGAACCGGTCATTCTAATAAATAAATTATTTTTTAACTTTTGCATATTAAATTTCATTTTTTTTAAGATTGGGTATTTTTTAAAAGCACTATTCTCTAAATCGTTATTTAAATTTTTAATATTTGAAATATTTTGAAAACTTGATCTTTCATTTAATTTTGTAGGTTTTGAATAAGACCTAATTCCCCGGTAAATCAATTTTGTTGAACATCCAAAGTTTGGTTTTAATAGCACTAAAAATAATTTTAGTTTTTTTCTATAAAACTTAAATTTATCAGAGCTATTCAAAAAGAAATTTTTTTGGATAATGCCCATTTTAACATCTGATCCAATACTAGATGAAATATCAAAAATTTTTCTTTTATTTAAATTTATCAATTTTTTTTTTATAAAAAAATTAAATATAGCTGAAGCATTCATTGAGCCACCGCCCATTCCTGACTTTTGTGGGATATTTTTTTTTATATTTATATTAAATTTTTGATCATTTAAATATTTTGATTTGTCTAAAAGGAATAATAATTTTGAAACAGTGTTATTTTTATTTATAGAATTTGAAAAATTTCCATAAAAATTTATTTCATGTTTATTTTTAGTATTTTTTTTTATTTCAATTTCATCATGTAAGCTTAAAAAAGTGACCAAGGTCTCGATTTTATGCAATCCTGATTTTAATTTTCCCAAAACTTTAAGCGATAAGTTTATTTTAGCATGAGATTTAATTTTATAAGTAGTCATAATTAAATTTTTCCAGGTCCGTCTACTAACTTTTTATTTATAGCCTTCTTCATTTCGTCTTTTGTCTCATCTAATTTCAGAGTATGTTCCCAAAAATATTTTGCTTGTAATTTTCTATTTAATTGCCAAAGAACATCTCCATAATGATCATTCACAATTGGATCATCTGGCATCAGTTCAACTGCTTTTCTTAAAAATTTTTCTGCATTTTCAAAATCTTCAATTAAATAATATCCCCAGCCTACAGAATCAGTAATATATGGATCATTTTTTTTATATTCATTTGCTTTTAAAAGCATATCCATTGCTTCATTGATTTTAATTTTTCTCTCCAGCC
>Ga0066377_10000031_pt1 | contig 34399 bp, 32 predicted proteins | sample Knorr_S23_td_Sur_FD_70946 | JGI IMG/M metagenome (GOLD analysis project Ga0066377, IMG submission 70946) | Marine microbial communities from Southern Atlantic Ocean transect - Knorr_S23_td_SurfaceB_ad_5m_LV_B | ecosystem: Environmental > Aquatic > Marine > Oceanic | place: Southern Atlantic...
GCTTTCCTTGCCAGGGTTCTCATGACCGGAAATAAAGGTTACCGAACTACTCCATTCCCGGTGAGTCAGCGGAATGCCGCAGTAGGCGGCGCACCCAAGCGCGGCCGTCACCGCCGGAACAACCTCATAACCGATTCCCGCTGCCCGCAGCGCTTCGGCTTCTTCACCACCCCGTCCAAAAACAAAGGGATCTCCCCCTTTTAACCGGACAACCGTCATTCCCCGTTCGGCCAATTCGATCAGCAAGGCCTCAATCTGCTCTTGCGGCATGGAGTGGAAGCCCGCTTTCTTGCCAACGTAATGCAGCTCACAATCCGCCTTCACCCAATCCTTCATGACCTCGTCGACCAGATAGTCGTATACCAGGGCGTCACACTCCCCGATCAGACGGTGACCTTTCACCGTGATCAGGTCGGGATCCCCGGGACCGGCTCCGAGTAAATAGACTTTTCCCTTGTCGCTCATGCTACCTCACCATTCTTCGGGCCTCTTTTTCAAACTGTCCATACCCCTTTTTCATAAATAGGCTTGCCAGGGACCCGCTCTTAATCATTAGTATTTTACCCAACATTGTTATGATTACTGTGAAGGCAAGACCGAAAGATAAAGAACCCGTTGAGAACCACCCTGATCTGGAAGGGCGGACAGCGGAAGAGCGTATTTGCTGGGCGGTCGAGCAATGGGGTGAGGAACTGGTCTTATCGACAAGTTTTGGGATTCAGTCAGCGGTGATGTTGCATTTGGCGACGCGTGTGCGGGCGGACATTCCGGTGATCTGGATCGACACGGGTTATTTATTTACGGAAACCTATCATTTTGCTGAGGAACTGAGGGAGCGTCTCTCATTGAATTTGCAAGTATTCACGCCCCTGATGAGTGCGGCCCGGCAGGAGGCGACATACGGGAAGCGCTGGGAACAGGGTTTGGAAGGGCTGAAAGCCTACAATGTGGACAACAAGGTGGAGCCGATGAACCGGGCCATCAAGGAACTTGGAGCAACGGCATGGCTAAGCGGATTGCGACGCGTGCAGGCGAAAAGCCGCTCCAACTTGCCGGTCGTCCAAAGGCAGAACCGGACGACGAAGATCCATCCGATTGTGGATTGGACGGAAAAGGACATTTACGAGTACATGAAGGCGCACGACCTGCCCTTTCATCCCCTGTGGGAAAAGGGTTATGTCAGCATTGGAGACTGGCACAGCACCAAGCCGCTGGAGGCTGGGATGTCCGAGGAAGACACGCGATTCGGGGGACTGAAACGGGAGTGCGGGCTGCACGAACTCAGTGGACAGCAAGACTGGCAAATCTAGGGATCAGTCCTGCCCCAGCATTTTCTTCAGGGCATCCTCATCAATGATCTCGACCCCCAGGCTCTGGGCTTTGGTCAACTTGCTGCCGGCTTCCTCGCCGGCGACCACGAACGAGGTCTTCTTACTGACACTTGAGGTGACCTTTCCACCGGCCCTGATGATGGCTTCCCTGGCTTGATCACGGGTCCACGAGGGGAGTGTGCCAGTCAGGACAAAAGTCTTTCCTGTCAATTCGGTGTCCTCGTCGGGGACGGAGAGCTTCGATTCCATGTTCAGGCCGGCCTCCTGATACAACCGGCGGATTCGCTCACGATTGTCCGGGTCGTCAAAATAGGAAATCAGGCTGTCGGTCATCTTGGGACCAATTCCATCAATTTCGTTGAGCACTTCCGGGCGGGTCTGGCACAAGGCCCCCATGGAACCAAACCGCAGGGCCAGAAGCTTGGCTGCCTCGGCGCCAATCAAAGGGATTCCAAGGCCGTGGATGAGCCTCCATAAATCCGCTTCCCGACTACGTGCGATCGCATCTACCAGGTTGTCCGCCGACTTTCGGGCGAATTTATCCAGACTAATCAAGTCTTCCGCACGAAGGCCGTACAAGTCGGTGATATCCCTGACAAGACCGTTCTCGACCAGCTGCTTGACGACCTCCTTGCCGAGCCCGTCGATGTCCATGGCCTGCCGGCTGGCAAAATGCTCAAGCTGCCGTCTCAATTGCACCGGGTTCTCGGTACCCTTCAATCGCCAAACTGCCTGACCGGGTACACGGTGCGCTTCATGTCCGAGCTCCTTCAACCGGTTCGGAAAATCGAAGGGTTGGGACTCCGGATCGCGCTTCTCCTGAACCACCCGGACCACCGCCGGAATAATTTCGCCGGCCTTCTCGACAATCACCCAGTCCCCTTCCCGGACGTCCTTCCGCTTGATCTCGTCCTCGTTGTGCAACGTCGCCCGGCTGACCATGCTGCCTGCGATCTCAACGGGCTCCAGTTCGGCAACCGGGGTCAAGGCCCCCGTTCGCCCGATCTGAATCGTGATTTCCTTGAGCCGGGTCTCAGCCTGCTCGGCCGCAAACTTGTAGCTGATGGCCCACCGCGGTGCCTTGGAAGTCGATCCTGCACGGGCTTGTCCGGCCAATTCATTGAGCTTGATAACAGCCCCATCCGTGGGATAGGAGAACCCCTCCCTCAAGGCATCCAGTTCCTGAATGGCTGCCCATGCGGCCTCAATCCCATTCACGCGCCATGAACGCTCCACCACAGGGAGGCCCCATTCAGAGAATTGTTCCCTCAGATCGGATTGCCGGGTAAAGGAAATGCCTTCCACCGCGCCCAGTCCGTAGCAAACAATCTCCAACCTCCTTTTGGCCACCACCGCCGGGTCCAGTTGCTTCAAGGTTCCACTGGCCAAATTGCGGGGATTCATGAACTTTGGCAGACCCTCCGCCTCCCGTTGCGCGTTGATCCATTCAAAGGCCTCCTGGCTCATGTAAATCTCCCCACGGATTTCCACAAGGGGAATGGATTCAGCGCCCTTCAACTGGGCGGGAAGTGTCCGAATGGTGCGGACGTTTGCGGTCACATCATCCCCTTGCTCACCGTTGCCCCGGGTGATGGCCTGCACAAGGCGCCCATATTCAAACACGAGGCTGATGGCCAATCCGTCGATTTTCGGTTCGACCAAATATCCGGGCTCCGCATCCCCCAGCAATCGCCTCAGGCGGGTGTCGAAATTGATCAGTTCCTCCTGATTGTAGGTATTGTCCAGCGACTGCATGGGAATCCGGTGGGTGACGGTCTCAAACCCCGGCAGACGATCATCCCCCACTTTCCGGGTGGGGCTGTCCTGACTGACAAACAAGGGATATTCCGCCTCAAGGGATTCCAGTTCCTTGACCAGCCGGTCGAATTCCGGATCCGAAATTTCGGGCAGGTTTTCGATCCGGTACAAGTGTTCGTGCCGCTCAATCTCCCGCCGCAGCCATTCCATCCGCTGGGCAATATCATCTAGTTCCGCCATTTGCCGGTCAGTTTGAGGGATTCCTCCAAGAGGGCAAGCGCGAGACTTGCCCGAATTTGACTTCCAGCAGGTTGCGTAGTGAGGACACCCGCCAATAGAGGGTGCCAGCCAGCAACGCCCCGGTGAAATCAGCCAACAGATCGGCCCATTCAAATGTTCGTGCCGGGTTGTGATACTGGTGGGCCTCATCCGCCATTCCGAACGCGGTGGTCAGGACAATGGCGTAAAGAAGGCGGGTTCGGCCGGGAACGTTCTCATTGTCAAAGCACCTGAACCACGCTATGCCCAGCAGGCCAAATACAACCAGGTGGCCCAGCTTGTCCATCCCGACAAAGGACCATCCCCCGGTCTGGATTCCCGCGGACCCCGACAGGATGCTGATTCCGGCCATGATGAATACCGGCGCCCAGAGCCGGGATATATCAACCCGGATCCGCCCGTTTTTGTCCCGTCTCAATCGCTGGTTCACCATATTCCTGGAAACTTTATCCACAGAAATGCTGTTAAATGTGTAGGAGGGCCTGTCAATTCAATCAGACATCAGCAGACCCACACAGAAAATTGAGTGTTTACAGACCTGCCCATGGATTCTATCCAATGAACTTATATTTAAATAAAGCTCAGCAGGCTGAATTTTCCATTATTTCAAATGACAACCGCACAATTTAACGAAGAAGAGATACGGGACTCCCTGAAACGTTGCCCGGAATCAGCAATCGAAGCGGCGGTCCAATTTGCTTCCACACGAAATCCAGACCTCATTCCCGCAATCGTCATGGGGATCATTGAACGGTTTGTTGAGCCGGACGTCCGTCCTGTTCTGCGTGAAGGCAATGATCAGATCCGCCTTTTGGAGGACCTAGGCATAGATTCCCTCCTGATGGTCGAAATCGTCATCCTCGTTGAGGAAACGCTCGGCATCCATATCGAGAATGAGGAGCTTCGCAACCTGCGCAGCGTGGGTGATATCAAGGAGTACCTTGATGCCAAGATCAAGGGCCTGCCAATCCCGACCGGACACAATATTCTCAAGTTTGAGGAAATTGCCGCCGTGATGCCCCATCAATCGCCATTCCTATTTATACAGGAGGCGCGCATCAATGGCGTCAAGGCGGAGGGAACTTACCACATAACCGGTGATGAGGCGTTCCTCGAAGGCCATTTCAAGGGCAATCCTGTGTTCCCGGCCTCGCTTATGCTGGAAGCCTTGGGACAGCTCGCGGTCCTCTTGATGCTCAAGTCGGAAAATCCTGCCTTCCAAGGCCCCATCAAGGCTGACTCAATCTACTTTGTCTCCTGTGACGGCGTACGTTGTCACAAGGTCTGCAAGCCGCAGGACATCATGCACTTGAATGTCTCCCTGAAGAAGATTCACCCTCCGATGGCGCAGTTTGAGGGCACCATCCTTTGCCGCGGATCAAAAGTGGCCAAGGCTGAGGAGATTTCCCTGGTTTTTGAGTTCGAAAGGGACGAGTCGACGGCAGGCTCCTGACGCGACCCGGTCCAACCACACGGATCATGCGAAGCGTAGTCGTCACCGGAATTGGACTCGTCACTTGCCTTGGACATGACACGACATCCGTAGGTGAAAAGCTTCGCCATCTTCAGCACGGTATCGTCAGGCATCCGCCATTTGTTGGTGATCCCAAAATCCCAATCAGTGTGGCCGCCCCCATTCCCGGATTTGAAACCAGTTCCACCGATCCGGAGGACTGGACTTATCCGGCGGATTTGCGGTTTCGTCTGGAGCAACTGAGGGGACTCAGCCCGAACGCCCTGTACGCTCACTTTTCCCTGACGCGAGCCATATCGGACGCCGGCCTTGACCTGAAATCCATATCGGACCCAAGAACCGGCCTCTACACCGCTTCCTCCGGATCCGCCATGATGACACATTACAACTTGAGCCGGATGAAAAAAGTGGGACCACAACGCTGTTCTCCGCTGGGTATCGTCAGCTCGATTGCGGGCACTTTGAATTTCAATCTGGCGGCCGCTTACAAGATTCGCGGATCGACCAGCGGATTTGTTTCGGCCTGCGCCTCGAGCGGCCACGCCATGGGCTTCGCGTTTGACGAAATTGCCCTAGGGCGGCAAGACCGGATGGTTGTGGTCGGTGCAGAGGACTTTACTGAAGAAACGATTGCCCCCTTCTCCGGCATGCGCGTCCTGTCGGAAAGCGATGATCCAGACACCGCATCACGGCCGTTCGATAAAAACCGGAATGGTTTTGTCGGAACCGGGGGATCCGTGACACTTGTCCTCGAGGAGGAAGAGGCCGCCAGGGAAAGAGGGGCTCACCTCTATGCCCGCCTAAGCGGCTGGGGACAGGCTACGGATGGTTATCACGTTGCCGCTTCACATCCGGACGGGGAAGGCTTGGCTCGCGCCATGCAACTGGCCTTGGGGAACGCGGGCTGGAAAGCTGGCGATGTGGACTACGTTAACGCCCACGCGACATCCACCATGGCAGGAGACATTTCGGAATGCCGGGCACTCAAGTCCGTTTTCAATAATGGGGCCTCACCGGCCATAAGCAGTACCAAGGCGCTGACCGGCCACGCCCTTTCCCTTTCCAGCATCATGGAAGCAAGCTTTTGCCTGATTGCCATGAATCAAGGGTTCATTCCGGGAAGTGCGCACATCAGCGACCTCGATGAGGAGGCCGGCGGCTTGAACATCTTGAAAGAGTCGGTCGACCGCACACCGGAAAAGGTGCTATCGAACAGCAGTGGCTTCGGTGGCGTGAACGTGGTCGTTGCCCTTGAAAAGGCATGAGCAAGCGGATCCTCGTTTTAACCTCCAGTACCGGCAGTGGCCATGACATGCGAGCCATTGCCTTCGAAAAATGGATACGCACAATCCATGGGCACGATGCGGAGATAAAAATCGAGCAAATCATCGAAAATGCGTCCGTGCTGGGCCGGTTCGGGGTATGGATCTACAACTCGATTCAACGATTCGCCCCCTTTCTCCACAATATCTATTTTTTCATCGTCGAACTCCTGATTTTCACTCACAGCAAGTCAGTCAGCTTCGGCGGAAACTACTATCGAAAACTGCTGCAAGAATACCGGCCGGAGCTGATCCTGAGCGTCCATGATTCCACCAACCGGGGATACTTTGAAGATGCCAAGCGCATTCTCGGGGAGTCAGTGCGCTGTGTGACTTATTGCGGGGAGTTTTCGGGCGGGTACGGATACAGCCGAAACTGGATCAGCCCGGCAGTGGATCTCTTCATCGCGCGGACCAGCCGGGCAAGGGACTATGCAGTGTATCTGGGCCTTCCAAGGGACAAGACGGCTGTCTTTCATAAATTCCTTCCACCGGAATCCTTCCAGAAAAGCCTGTCCGCGCAGTCCCGGGATGCTTATCTGACTGAGATCGGACTCGATCCGGCTAAGTTTACCGTATTTCTGGCCACGGGCGGCTTTGGAGCAAACCACCACGTCGATTTCCTTAACGTGATGCTGCCCCTGGCTGACCGGGTCCAAGTCATCGTCATATGCGGACGAAACAAAAAGGTCCTGAAAAGGCTGATCCGGTGGAGATCCGATCATGAATCCCTGACCTGCCACGTTGAAGGTTTCAGCAATAAAGTGGCCGAGTTCATGCAGGTTGCCGACGCTGTCGTCACCCGGGGGGGTGCCAATACCACCATGGAAGCGCTGCACTTCGAGTGCCCTATGCTTTACAATTCCCTTGGTGGTTTGATGCCTCAGGAAATGTGTACCGTCCGGTACTTCCTTGATGCGGGCGCGGCCGCCCTGATCCGCTCAGCCCGCGACTTGCCAAAGATCCTGCAACAGTGGCAGGATTTCGGAAAACCTTATGAATCCGTAAAAAACCGCCTCAGGGAGTTGCACATCGAGGAGGACCCGAGAGACTTGATCAATCTCATCATCGGGGATCATCCCGTATAAATAACCTGTCAACATCCCGGATTCTTCCGATTCGTGTTTGCAACTTTCGACCGCCGGACTAGTTTGCAATATATGTTGACCAAGATGAACCACTTACATCGTTCCAGTAATCGCCCCGTAGCCCGGAAATCAGGATTCTCCCTGGTGGAAATGCTTATTGTCATCGCTCTGATCGCCATCATCGGGACCCTGACCATCACGCAAATCGGAAAAATGTTCGGAGGGGCCGAAGAAGACGTCGCCCAACAGTTTGTCAACAACGCCCTGAAGGCACCGCTTCTCAAATACCGGATCGATTGCGGTTCCTATCCGACCAGCGCCGACGGGGGTCTCGTTGCGCTTCTGAACCAGCCCTCCTCCAAGCAGGGCAAATGGAAGGGCCCCTACATCGAGAAACTTCCCGACGACCCATGGGGAAACCCTTACCAATACAAGTATCCGGGTTCCCGCAACCCGGATGGCTACGACCTGTGGTCAACAGGGCCGGATCCCCAGTCGGAGGACGATAACATAGGAAACTGGTAAAACCGTGCGGCGTGGATTCACCCTCATTGAGTTGATCATTGTCATCGCGCTCATCGCATTGGTCGGGAGCCTGGTGGTGGTCAATGCACAGGGAATCCTGCGCGGACTCGGTGAGGAGCCCGTTGAGCGGATTTTGCAAAAAGCCATTCGGGAGGCTCGATTCCATGCCGCCTCCCTCAAGGAGGAAACCTTTCTACGATATGATGAGGAGACAGGCCGTCTCCACGTATATGATGAATCCGGATCCACCTTGGCCAGTTTCAACCTGCAAGGAAAAGAGGACAACTATCCGGGAATTGAATTTGAACAAATTCTCCCCGCTGTCGGCCTGGAGAGCTTTACCGATTCCGAAACTGTCGAAATCGACCAGGTCGTATTCCGGCCGGATCGCTCCTCCACCCCGTTCCAAGTCAACTTGCAAATCGGTACCGCCCGTTTTTCACAACGCTACGATCCCTTTTCGTCCATTGTTATCCATGATTCCCGCAACGATTAGATCCCGGGAATCCAGCGGGTTCTCCCTCATTGAAGTGGTTATCGCCATAGCGGTCGCCGGGATCGCCTTCTTTGTCCTCACGGAAACCTTCTTCAATGTCCTCCTGACCCTGGACGGCCTCGAATCCCAGTCCGATTACCAGAAGGATGTACGGTTCGTTCGCCGGGAAATCATACAAATAGCGGACCGGGACGAACTGGAGGATGGAGGGGAAATCACCACCCTCGATCTTGGTCAAGCTGCCTGGGAAGTCGAGTTGGAGGAAACGGAGATTGTCGACCTGTTCAAAATGGATCTTTTCATCGAATTCGAAAACCCCGAGGGGTCGCCCATCGAGTACCGTGAGATCCTTTTCCTTCTCCGCCCGACATGGAGCGACCCCATTGAAAGCTCCACCATTCTTTCGGACGTGCGGGACCGCATAGAGGAAAACAACTTGAGGAGGGACTGGTAACTGTCATGATTTTCTCACTACAGGAAAAGCGGGGACTGACCCTGATCGAGATGGTGATCAGCATCGCCTTGCTGGGGATGTTCATGACCCTGCTGTCCTTCCATCTGGTGGGGCTTAGCAACCTGTGGTTGAACCGGACCGACGACGACTTCTTCGAGCAGCATGTGGACGGTGTTGTCCTGTTCCTGACCAATGTCATGGAAGCATCCGAGAGCGCTTCCTTTGGGGAGAATGAGCAACGCCAGCCCGTGGAATGGGCCCGGCCGCCCGGATGGAGTGACATGGACGACCCCCTGCTCTACTTTCAACAGAACGAAGCGCCCGCCCTGTTTGTCCGTGAAGGCCAATCCTTGCCCGCTGTTCAAGCCTATCTGCATTTTGAAGAGAGGGAAGGCCTCTCCATCATCTGGTACTCGGCTCTCGATGCGGAGGACATTGAAGACGAACGGGACCTGCGAAGAACCCGGATTTCATCCCTGGTGACGGATATCGACTACGCCTACTACGAACTCGATGATGACGAATGGGAGATCACGGATGACCCCATGGAAAATGATGATGACGAATTCAGGCTGCCGGATTTTGTCAGGTTGACCTTCACCCACCCCGAGGAGGGCGAACGCATTCGCTCCATCCTGATTCCCCATGGTTCACTGGAGATTCCCCTGTTCTAGCGATGACCGGTTCACACCAAAACCAGAGCAAGCACAAACGCGGATCGATTATCGTTCTCGTGCTGGTATTCGTTGTCTTGCTGACCTTCATTGTGGTGGCCTTCCTCGAGGAAGCCACCGCCAAGATCAAGTATTACGGGCTTTTCCATAACCGGGATGACCTGCGCACGGACGCCTATTCAGCGATGGAAATCACTTTGGCCGTGCTAAACCAGTACATTGAGGTTGAAGGCGCTCTCTGGGGACCCCAGCAAGGTTGGGACAATCCGCTAGACGAGGCAGGATTTGTACCAGCGCACGCCAACTCCGTCACCATCACCTTCGAAGATGAAAGCGCGAAGCTTCCCCTTTCCGAGCTCGGCTATGATGACCTGCTGACTCTCTTTGATGTCATGGGGTATGATCTCCCGGACGCGCAGTCCCTTGCTGACGGGATTCTCGACTGGAGCGACGAGGACGATCTGCGGAGATTGAACGGATTTGACGGCGAAGATTACGACGACATGGACCCTCCATACCGTCCATCCAATTCACAGATTATTTCGTGGGATGAGTTTCGCCTCATTCGGCCTTTGAATGAGACCTTCTGGGATGAGACCGGCCGACCCACTCCCGCATGGAGCACATTCAAATCTGCCGTTTCCCTGTACCACACGGGCCCGGTCAATGTGAACCAGGCGAACTCCACCGTACAGGAATATCTATATGAAAAAGGTGCGCTGGATACGACGGCGTTCGCCTATTTCAAGGATGGATCCGATGGTATCCCCGGAACAGAGGACGACCGGCTATACCGCAAGGGGCAAGGGAATGACAGCCTGATTCTGGCAGAGGGCGCGGAAGTCAGCGACTCTATTCAACTCCTCCGCGTCAAGGTCGAAGCGAACCGCGGAGAGGCACGATTCTCCCTTGAGGCATTGGTCACCTGGGCAGGATCCAATCCGGCGGCCGGTGATGCCTCGGAAAACAACAATCAGGAAACCCCCGGTACAACCGTTCAGGAAAGCCAACCTGATTCAGCAAAGGAAAGGCGCCAGCAAGCCAGGGGGGAAACAAAAACAGCACCCGACACGGTGGCAAAACTCGGATACCCGTTCCGCTTTGTCCGCCTGTCAGAGAACAGGAAATTTTGATCGACACCCAAATCAGGTGACCCGTTTAATAGATGCAGTCAGCACACAATGAACCCATTAGACAATAAGCCTCTCGGCATACTTTCCAGATTGCAGGAAAAACTCCCTGATTTACAGGTTGGCATGGTACCGGGAGACGCCTTTTTCGTCGGCAAAGTAGAGCTTCCGGAGGGTCTTTCCAGTGAGGAACTCAATGCCTTTATCCAGTTGGACTTGGAAGGCAGTTCACCGTTCCCCATGGAGGCGCTGGCCTGGGGTTACATGCATGCCGATGATTCCCCTCACGCCTTTGCATACGCCACGCCCAAGGTTCGCCTGAAGAAGCTCGAATTCTCCAGCATGGAGGCTTACTACCAGCTCTTTCCCGGATTTATCAGCCTGTTTGGGGACACTGTGAAGGAACCAACTGTCCGGTTCATTTCTCAAACTGGCGTCCTTTCGGCGATCTTCCTGCAAGCGGGCCAGTCCGTTCCGCTAGCCATACAGTCGCGCCGGCTCACAGGGGAGGTGCTGACCGACGACACCCAGATGGAAGCAAGGGATGCCATGGCAGCGTCTATCGAAAGTGAGGGCTACGCAATGGAAGACGGGCTTTGGCTGGGTGAAGGCGTTGATATAACCAACGATGGCAGTATCCGTTTCCGGCACCGGCATTTGGGGACCAGGAAATCCGGGGACCAGGAAATTCATGATCTCAAGGTCAGCAGTTCCTCACTCTGGGCATTGGATCTGCGCAATGCTTCGTTCGCTGGCACCGAGAAGCAAGTACGCCAGCGCAGCGGCCTGATTTGGAAAAGCCTGAAAACGGCAGGATGGATCGCACTCCTGATTCTGGTCACCCAGGTTGCCAGTTTCGGCCTCAAGGGATTCAATATCCTCTTGGAGGGCAAAATCGGCAAACTGGAACCACATGCAGTGCGAGTGGAGAACAAGCTGACTTTGGCCGACCGCCTTACCCAGTCGACCGAGGAAGATGTCAAGCCGTTCAACCTCATGGAGGTCATCAATCCACTGAGACCGGATTCAATCTTCTTTGAGAAGGTGCGCTCAAAAGCCTTTAACCAACTGGAGGTGGAAGGGAAATCAACCGAGGGGGTCACCCCGGTGAATGCGTTCGCCGACTCCGTGACTCAGCTGGCCTGCGTGGAATCCGTTGAGAACAACTCCCAAACCCGGAACAACCAGACCAGCTTTGAGTTTCTCATTACATTTTCCAGCATTCCACTGGCACCGGAAGGCGGGTTCATCATCCCCGCGGAGTCAGACGAGAATGAAACCCCTGAGGAGGAATCGGATTAAGCCATGATCGCAAGGCAGATATTCAATGCACTCTCCCTTCGTGAACGCTACCTTGTGGCCGCCTTCGTCTGGTCACTCCTGCTTCTCTGGGCGCTATTCCTGATGCAGGGCCTGCAGGCAACCTGGCGTGCATACAGGCTCAATGGATCCGCGCTGGACTCATTCGAGTACACCATCGGACAAGCCGAGGAAGCCGAGTTGCTTCTGCGGGCCGCCCGCCAGGGACTCGATAGCAGCAAGACCTTTTCAGCCGCCCAACTGGTTGGTCAACTTGACTCGCTGGCGCGGGCTAACGAGGTCAGCAGCTTCGACCTCAGCACACCCTCCTCTATTGAGAGCCAGCTGTTCACCTTTAACAATGTGAGACTGTCCATCAAGCGGGCCCGGATAGAGGAACTCATCCGCTTTGAACAAGCCGTGAAGGCTTATTCCCCGTACATGGCCCTGGGCAGTTTCCAAATAACCGCGAACCGGCGCGATCCGCGATTCCTGGATGCCGCGTTCGAACTCGTTTCCTTTGAATTGAAAGAAGAGGCTCTCAATGAATGATCAAAAACATTTAATGCCCAAACACCGTCTGTTGCTGGTCGCTGCCGGCCTGCTCATCCCGGCATCCGCCATGCTGTTTGGTCAGGATAACTCCGGCATCGACTCTCCACCGCCGTCGTTCGTGCCGCCTGCACCGACCTTTGACCCGCCGAAGCTGCCGGATTTCAATCCGCCAGCGAAGGGCTCAACCCAGACATCCCGCGCAAACACGGCTCGTCCGGCCATACCGACCGATCAGGAGTTGCTGCAACGGAAGTCCACCTTGGTGGCAAACGACAATCCTGAAATGGAGGAGGAAGTCGGGTTGATCCGCATCCCCGAGATGGGCACCAACGAAGTCCTGGAAATGCTGGAAAACTTTACCGGCAAACCCATATTGCGTCAGCAGACCCTGCCCACGGTCAAGATCACGTTTTTCAGCCAGGAAGCCCTGACACGCGGCGAGGCCATCACGGCCATTGAGAGTTTGCTGTCCTTGAACGGCATCGGCATCACCACCATGGGTGAAAAGTTCCTCAAGGCGGTCCCGAGTGCGGTCATCAATTCTCAGGTACCGCGCCCATGGGAAGGCAGCACCCTCGATGTCGAACCCAGCCAGATGATTTATGAAAAGATCTTCGAACTGGATTTCCTGACAACTGAGGAAGCGGCATCCCTGATCCAGCCATTGATGTCAAGCGGAACCCCGATTGCCTTCAGCAAGAGCAACCTGATCCTGATAACGGACGCCCTCATCAACCTGCAGCGCATTGAGCGCCTCCTCCCGATCCTCGACAAACCGGGCAAGCTGCGCACGGAAATGCTGTTCTTTGAACTGCAGAATTTGAAATCCACCGAGGTGGTCCGTCGACTGCAGCAACTCACTACCGGCGTCTTGAAAAACCGGCTGGATTCCAACACCTCTTTTGAAGCCGATGAGCGGACCAACCAGCTTCTGGTATTCACCCACCCGACCAACGTGGACTTGATCACCGAACTGGTGGAGCGGCTCGATATTGACGTGGCACCAGCCACATCCACCAATGTCTATTCCATTCGCTATGCGGATGCGACGGAAGTCGTGGCGATTATTGACCAAGTGGTTTCCGGTCAACGCCAGGTCAGGAACGAGACCGGGGGAGACAACTCGCCTGCCGCCCAGGCCGCTCGCGCACGAACGGCGGCACAGGTTCGCCAGAACAACCAAGCCGCCGCGGTAGCTCGGTCGGATGCCTCCAACCTCCAGTTCTCGGACTTCCTGACCATCGTTCCCGATGAACGGGCCAACACCATCGTTGCCTCCGGCACGCACAATGACTTGCGGTATCTTGAACAGTTGATCGGGCAAATCGACACCCTGCTGGCCCAAGTGCGTATCGAAGTTGTCATTACAGAAGTGCGGTTGAGCGAGAATGATTCAAAGGGCATCGACAATTTCGGATTCTCGGTTTCCGGGACCGGCTTCTTTGATTTTGACTTGGATGGATCCGACACATCATGGACCGCTAAACCCGGAAATCTTTATGGAATCACCTTTCCCGCAACGGTGAAAAGTGGAGTCTCCTCCGGTCCGATTTCATGGGACGGGACAAAATCCAGCATCGACTTCGTACTGGGTGCGGCGCAAACCAACTCGGATATCAGTGTCTTGTCGGCCCCGACCATCGTCACGACCCACAACAAGGAGGCCAGCGTCTCCGTTGGTGAAGAGCGTCCGGTGGTCACCGGCACCACAGGCTCGCTGGCCAGTGATCTGGTCCAACAGCAGGTCCAGTATCGCGATATCAAGTTGGAATTGAAGGTCACTCCATTGATCGGATCCGACGGGGTGGTACAATTGGAAATCGACCAGCAGGTACAGAACGTCATTGGATTAATCGACGTTAACGACAACCCCCAGCCGATTGTCGGCACCCGTTCCGCGACCTCCTATGTGAGTGTAAAGGACCGTGAACTGATTGTTCTTGGCGGCCTGCAATCGCTTGACACTTCGTCGACCCGTGGACGCATGGCCGTTCTTGGGAAAATCCCCCTGCTGGGCAAACTGTTTTCCAGCAAGGACACGGAGGAAACCCGCAACGAGCTTTTGATCTTCATCCGCCCGACCATCATCCGCACAACTGACGATGCCCACAAGGACGCGGAAGACCTGATCAACGTCCTGGAGGGAACCGATGAAATCCGTGGATATCTCGACGAGGGAACATTCCGCGAATCAGGAGAAAAGACGAAATAAGAAAACGTTAACCCGAGATGGGACAAAAGCTACCAGTCACGATTTTGCTGATGATGCTGCCGACACTCGCCCTTCCACAGGCGCAGGCCAGCAGCTCCAGCATTGTGGCGAAGTCCCCGTTTCTCCCGCCCGGATTCACTCCCCCTGGGGGACAGGGGTCAACGGCCGCAGCCCCGGCTAGCTCGGGTCAATTCCAGTTCAAGGGTGTCTATCAACTGCGTGGTGAATATTATTTCAATCTTTACAATGTTCACGAAAAGAAAGGTTCGTGGCTTCGCAAAGGGGAAAGCAGGGATGGGCAGCCACGTGTCATCAATTATCAAAGGGAAGCGGATGTGCTGGTGGTCGAATCCGGTGGAAAGCAACTCTCCCTCGACTTGATTGAGACAAGTGACAGGCCAATCCCCCTGCCAAACCCCGCCCCCACGGCAAGGAAAGTCACACCGGTCAACAAGCCGCAGACCAATACGCCGGGCACTTCAACAACCACCCGACGAAGGGTGATCCGTCCATCAACACGCACCACCAGGCAGGCTACCCCAACCCCCCGAGCCACATTGCCCGCCAGCACCCCCCCCAACAAGTAAATCAATGAGTGCCGATTCCAATCCATCAACCGTTTCCATCCTGGGTGCCCTGGATCCTGATCAACTGGCCACGCTGGAGACGGCTCCAAGGCAGAACCGGCTGCCGCTTTTGGCCCAGATGTGCCGTAAAACGGAATCCGAAACCCTGCTTGCCCTGGCCAGCGAAGTGGATCTGGAAATATGTGAAGATTTTGAACTGCCTGATGACGCGGCGGAAATCCTTCCCTTGCGAATCATGCACGAGTACCAGTGCCTGCCCCTCGTTTCAGATGGAGACAAGGAAGATCAGCTTCCGCTGGTCACGGTCTGGCCACCGACAAAGGAAATGAGCGAATGGATCACAGCGGTGAGCGGAAAGTCGCCAGCATGGCATCTCGGGCCGGCCAACCGCATCAGTGATACCATTACCCAGCGATACGGGGTCGGCGCCGATTCGCTCATTGAGTCGGATATCGCCACAGAGGACTCCGGTCGCCTGGAAGAGGTGGAGGAGGATGAAAACGCCGCCCTGATTCGCTTCGTCAACGAGGTCATCGCCAAGGCCGTTGATGACCGTGCCACGGATATCCACTTTGAACCGTTGAAGGAGTCATTGCAAATTCGCTACAGAATCGACGGGGAACTCGTTCCGATTCGCGTACCGGACAATTTGATCCGCTTTCAAGGAGCCATTATCTCGCGATTAAAGATCATGGCCAAGTTGAACATCTCCGAAAAACGTCGCCCCCAGGACGGTCGGATCGTGTACAAGGGAAAAGGGACTGAACTGGATATCCGTATCTCAACCATGCCCACCATGTATGGGGAAAGTGTCTCGCTCCGTTTGCTCAACCAGAAAAGCCAGCCGCTTTCCATGGAGGAACTGGGCATGCTCAAGGAGGACCAGAACCGCATCAAGCGGGTCCTTGATCTCCCTTATGGAATTATCCTTGTCACCGGCCCGACCGGATCCGGCAAATCCACCTCCCTTACCGCCTTCATCCGTCAGATCAACTCACCGGGACGTCGCATCATCACGGTGGAAGACCCGGTTGAGTACGAAGTCGAAGGTGTTAACCAGACCCAGGTCCACAGCGAAATCGGATTCACCTTTGCCAGCGCCCTGAGGCACATTCTCCGGCAGGATCCGGATGTCATCATGGTCGGGGAAGTTCGTGACTCGGAAACGGCGGACATCGCCATCCGTGCGGCACTTACGGGTCACCTTGTCCTGAGCACCCTGCACACGAACGATGCGCCCGGTGCCCTGACTCGCCTCATCGACATGGAGATCGAGCCGTTTCTCATTGCCTCTGCCGTGGAGATGATTCTGGCCCAGCGCCTGGTTCGCCGTCTCTGCACCAAGTGTGCGCGCCCGGGTGATTATTCCGAACAGTATCTGAGGGAATGCCTGCACGCCTTGAATCTTGAACCAACCGAGGAGCGGCTGAGCGCCAAGATCCTTGATCCAATAGGCTGTGAAGCCTGCCGGGGTCTCGGTTACCAGGGCCGGGTCGGGATTTTCGAAATCCTTCGGGTTGATGATTCCATTCACGAAATGATCGTGCAGAAGCGCTCCGCCAGGGACATCCGGCAGGAGGCCCTGAAATACGGTATGACCACCCTGCAAATGAGCGGTTGGAAGCAGTTGGCTCTTGGCCGGACCTCCCTCAATGAAATCATGCGCTACAGCGTGGGCGACGATTCCGAGGATTGATCTTTCCCATGCCGCGATTCTCCTACAAAGCCATTGATCGCACCGGTCGCCAAGTGTCCGGTGAAGCCGAATCCGCTGACAGGAAACGCCTCCTTCAGCAGCTTGCGCAAAACGGGTTGCGGCCACTCTCGGTGGAATTCCTTGGGGAGCAGGTTTCCTCGGATGACCATGTGGAGGATCTCAATTTCTTTAAAAAGGCTTCCACCAAGAGACGGTTTTTCTCCATCAGCCGATCGAAGGGAACCATCGCCTTGGAGTTCCTCAAGCGCCTTCATGTCTTGCTCTCATCGGGCATGTCCATCGGGGACGCCGTGAGCCTCCTCGGGAAGCGCCTCTCCGATCCGCAACTTTCCACTTTGTGTGAATCCATATGGCGCCGCCTCAGTGAGGGACAAACACTTGCCGCCGCCATGCGGGCTGAGGAAGGCATGTTTTCCCAGTCCACCGTCCATGTTGTGGAGGCTGGGGAATCCAGCGGGAACCTCCAAGTCGTGCTAAAGCGAGTCGTCGCCTACCTCGAGGAAGCACGAGACGTCAGGAAGCGCTTGCTGAGCAACCTCAGCTATCCGGCTTTTGTTCTTTCCACCGCTATCGGTGTAGTGATTATTCTACTCACATTCCTTCTTCCGAAAATCGAGGAAATGCTGGATCAACTCGGAGGAGAGCTTCCCATGATCACAAAGCTCCTGATCGGGGGCTCCAATGCCACAATCACTTTCGGACCATACGTCCTGGTGGCGCTTATTGCGGGGATTCTGGGTATTCGCCAGTGGAGACGCTCTCATGCCGGCCAACGGAAAACCGATCTCTGGTTGCTCAAGCTTCCGATCATCGGCAGAATCTATTTGTACTCGAATATTTACGGGACCACCAATCTCATGTCCACCCTGCTGGGGAGCGGCGTCAACACCACGGAGACGCTTCGGCTGGTCGAGCGCACCATCAACAACCTGGTCCTGCGGGGGAAGTTTGCCGCTGCCCGGAAACAGATCCAGGAAGGTGTATCCATGGCCGCAGCCATTCAGCGCGTCCACTACATGCCCGACATGGCCATGGACATCCTGACCGTTGGGGAAAACACGGGCAATATTGTGACCAGTCTGGATGATATAAATGCGATATACCGGGAAGAATTGACCAAGTCGCTTAATCTGCTGACCAACACCACCGTGGCAGTCGCCCTCGGCGGGGCCATACTTCTGGTTGCCATCATCGCCGTCAGCGTTGTATTCAGTGTCCTCAGTGTCGGCCAGTCGCTCCAATTGTAACGACCTGTCAACCCCCTGACCATGGGGTATCGCACCCAGCCTCCAGAATTTTGGTTGCACATTGGAGGCAAGCCTTTAGGTTGCCAATCCACGCGGTACGATCCTGGCGGTACCACCAGTCGCCTGGTCTCCGTACGTCAAATCACCTCGACCGATGTTAGAGCAAATCCACGAAGAAACAATTGGCCAAATGCCCGATGGCAGGGATATCAAGGCGTTCACCCTGGGCAATGAAAAAGGCCTGCGGGCCACCTTTCTCAATTACGGGGGCATCCTGGTTGAACTGGAGGTACCGGACAAAATCGGCATGCCGGATGATGTCACCCTCGGACTGGACTCAATTGAAGACTACGTGGAAAATAATCCTCCTTATTTCGGGACACTGGTTGGCCGCTACGCCAACCGGATCGCTCACGGAAAATTCAAGTTGGATGGCAAGGAGTACCAGTTACCCCTGAACGAGCCTCATGGGCATCTGCATGGGGGACCGGAGGGATTCTCCAGCAAGATATGGGAAAGTGAAATCAGGGAAGGTGAAAATAGCCAGGTTCTGGTCTTTAGCATTGAAAGCCCTGATGGTGAAATGGGCTATCCGGGGAACCTGAAACTGGAAGTGCAAATCTCCATCACGGAGGAAAACGGAGTCCGCTTTGATTACACCGCCACCACGGACAAGCCGACCATCGTCAATTTCACCAACCACTCCTACTTCAATCTGTCCGGGCAGGACTCGGGCAGTATCCGGCAGCACATCGTCAAAATCGAGGCGGACACTTACCTGCCCATCATGGAGGACACTTGCACCCCGACCGGCGCATTTGAACTTGTCAGTGATGGACCGTTTGATTTCCGGGAGCCCGCCCCACTCGACCACCGTCTGGATTCACCAAACGCCCAAGTCGCCCTGAGTGGTGGATTTGACCATAATTTTGTTCTGCGGGAGGGCCGCGATGTCAATGAACCGGTTGCCACCGTGGTGGATGAAATTTCCGGAAGAAAGATGGAGGTGTTGACCTCCGAACCGGGGCTGCAGTTCTACACCGGAAACTTCCTTGATGAAACGCTGGCCGGCAAGAACGGATACTTCTATCCAAAGCACGCTGGCTTCTGCATGGAAACACAGCACTATCCGGATTCACCCAATTTCGAGGAATTCCCGTCAACCCGTCTGGTTCCGGGAGAGACATTCAAGTCCTTTACCGAGTACCGTTTCTCGGCCGTTTGATAAATCAGGCCAGCCCGCGTTGGCTGTTCTTGATGAAGGCAATGGCCTCATCAACGAGTCGACCCTCTCCCAGTTCACCCGATTCAAGGGCTTCCAATGCTTGTGTACGGTTCAAGCCCTTGCGGAAGACCAGCCTGTAAATACGACCCGCGAGACGGACTTCATCTTCTGAATAGCCCCGCCGCTGCATGCCGATCTTGTTGATTGTCCGGTGTGTGGCCGGATATCCCTCCGCCAGCATGTGCGGCATGATATCCTGCAGAACCTTGCAACATCCACCGATCATGACCCCGCTTCCGATCTTGCAAAACTGATGAACCGCGGAAAGGCCACCAAGGATGACGTGGTCACCTACCTCGACATGCCCGCCCAATGTGCCGTTGTTACTGAACACGCAGTGGTTGCCAACCGTGCATTCATGCCCGATGTGACTGTAGGCACAGAACAAATTGTCGGAACCAATCCGTGTACAGGAATCCTTGAAGGTAGCCGGATGAACCGTCGTGAACTCCCGGAAAATGTTGTTGTCCCCGATCAGGATGGGCGCTTCATCTCCGGTCCACTTCTTGTCATGGGTTCGCCCACCTATGAAAGCGTACGGGAACACCTCGTTCCCGGAGCCCATGGTGGTGTTTCCCTCAACGGTGGCATGATGATGGATCCGGCAACCCGGACCCAGCTTCACGAGCCGACCGATGTAAGCGTAAGCGCCCACTTCCACGTCGGGGGCCAGTTCAGCGCCTTCCTCGAGAATGGCAGTGGGGTGTATGAGTGAATCCGGCATGGATCGGTTGCGCCTCAGGCGCGTCCGAGGTAACTTTTGTCAGCGGTGGATACCTTGATCCGCTCCCCTGTTTTAATGAAAAGCGGGGTCTGGATGACTAATCCGGTGGACGTCGTGACCGGCTTCAATGCGGCCCCAGAGGTATCCCCCTTGATGGCATCGGGAGCCTCGGTGACTTCCATTTCCACGGAAGCGGGGAGTTGCACCTGAACCGGCTCTTCATCCACGAAAAGAACATCCACTGAGTTGCCCTCTGAGAGGAAATCCTTGGCCTCTTCCAGCAGGCGCTCCGCCAGAACAACATCCTCGAAAGTGTCCGGATCCATGAAATGCCAGCCATCCTGGTCAATATAACTGAGTTCCATCTTGCGGTTGTCGGTAATCAGGATTTCCACTGAATCCGTACTGCGCAGCTTGGTGGTCGTACTGGAACCGGTGCTCAAATTACGCAGGGTGGCCTGCACAAACCCGGCCTGCCGGCCTTGTGTACGGTGGAGCATTTCCAGAACCAGGTGCGGGGTTCCGTTGTAGTTGATGACCTTGCCTTTGCGAATATCTGTGGGTGATGCCATATGTCTTCAATATAAGATGTTAAAGGACGGTCAAACCATCCCCGGGCACATCTGTCAACACCACTGAGATTCAGTCCTTTACAAAGTCCGACCAGACTCACCATACTACGCCCATTATGCGGCAAAGAACTATCCTCCGCGAAGTCTCTACTCACGGAAAAGCACTCCATACCGGGCAGATGGTCCATCTGACATTCAAACCGGCGCCAGTGGATCACGGTATCGTGTTCCGCCGGGTCGATTTGTACGGCAAACCTGAGTTGAAACCGAGAATCGAACTGGTCCAGGACAAGCTGGTCCGCAGCACCGATATTTCCTCCGGACATACCAGCCTGCACACGATTGAGCACGTTCTCAGTGCCTTGGTCGGATGCGGCATCGACAATTGCATGGTCGAGCTGGATGCCTCGGAGCCGCCCATTCTCGATGGGTCGTCCAAGCACTATGTGAATCTCCTCCAGAAAGCCGAACCAGTCGAGCAGGATGCCGAACGTGCGTATTATGAGCTGAAGGAGCCAATCTCGGTCACCGACGGCAACCGGTCGGTCATTGCCCTCCCTTACGACGGATTCAAGGTCACCTGCACCAGTGCGGACGACCGGGGCATCCATACGCAGCACATGTCCATCGATCTGGATCCGGATACCTACATTTCGGAAATCGCCCCCGCGCGGACCTTTACGGTTTACGAGGACATCGAGCCCCTGCTGAAAATGGGGAAAATCCAAGGCGGTAGCCTGGATTCCGCTATCGTGATCAAGGGTGATCAGATCCTTTCAAAGGAACCGCTTCGGTATGACGATGAGTTTGTCCGGCACAAGATTCTGGACATCGTGGGGGACCTCTCCCTTCTGGGATGCCGGTTGAAGGCGCACATCGTGGCAGTCCGCCCGGGTCACAAGATGAATTCCGAGCTGACCAAGGCCCTCTACAAGCTGATGAACGCCAAGCCGGAGCCCAAGGCGCTTGAGCCGGTCACCAAGGATTCCCCGAGCAGGAAGAAGAAACTCATCGACCCCGATGAAAAGCAAATTTCGATCCGCCGGATTCTGGATATCCTGCCCCATGCCTACCCGTTTGTCCTGGTGGACCGGGTCATCGACATCAAGGAGGACACATGGATCAAGGCCATCAAGAATGTGACCATCAATGAGCCGTTCTTCGTGGGCCACTATCCGGGCAATCCGGTCATGCCGGGGGTTCTGCAAATTGAATCCATGGCACAAGCCGCCGGGCTGTTGATGCTGAGGAAGATCTCCGCCGAGGGGAAAGTCGCCCTGTTCATGAGTGTGGACAAGTGCAAATTCCGCCGGGCCGTCATTCCCGGCGACCAACTGGAGATTGAAGTGGAGGTCCTGAAGGTGCGGGCCAACAAGCTGGCTACCGTCGCTGCCAAATGCATGGTTGATGGTGAACTGGCCTCCTCCGCACAATTGATGTTCACTGTCATGGATGTGCCAGAAGAGGGCCTCTAGATATCCATTTTCGGGGGAAGCCGTCATGAGCGAACCAACTCTTTTTCAACGAATCCTTTCCGGCGATATTCCGGCGGAAATCATCTATCAGGATGAGCAGGCATTTGTGATTCATGATATCAACCCGCAAGCGCCCGTCCATTTCCTGGTCATTCCGGTCAGCCCGCTGACCCGTGTCGGTGAGGCCTCTCCTGAAGACAGGGAGCTGTTGGGTCACTTGCTGCTGGTTGCGGCCCGTATGGCGAAAGAATTGGAACTGGCGGAAGGGTACCGGGTAGTGGTCAACAATGGCCCGCACGGCGGGGAGAGTGTGCCCCATTTGCACGTGCATGTCCTCGGTGGCCGTCAAATGACCTGGCCCCCCGGTTGATCGCCCTAAACCCGTTCATATTGCCCGTCCAACCGGCGGCAGACATGCCCGTCGACTTCGAGTTCCATGACGTGACGTGACACCTCCGCCACGGGAACCTCCAAACCGGTAGCCAGCGTATCCATCCGGGCGGATCCAAGGTCTCCAAGAAGGTTCCAAATTTGCTCAGCAACACCCTCCAGTTCGGGCCTGTAATCCCTTTCAGCCGGTTTTGGCATCGCTTTCCGGTGCTCGCTCGTTGCTTGAAGCAAGCCCGGGAGATAGTCGATATCATCAAGGATGTCTTCCACGGAAGTCACCAATTGAGCCCCATCCCGTATTAATGCGTGGCAGCCTGTCGATTCAGGGGAATCAATCCTTCCGGGAATCACGTACACCTGCTTGCCCTGCTCGGACGCCATCCGGGCAGTAATGAGACTGCCCCCGGTCGACCCGGACTCGATGACCAAAACAGCTTCACTTAATCCGGCGACAATCCTGTTGCGCTGGGGAAAGCTCCTCCGGTCAGCCCTTCTCCAGAGTGGAAACTCGCTCCACACCCCACCACTTTCCATAATTTCCTCCATGAGCAACCGGTTGCTGGCAGGATAGCAGCGTTTTAAACCACCGCCCAAAACCGCCAGTGTCAATCCACCGATATCCAATACGGACCGATGCGCCTCGGTATCCACCCCTTCGGCCATCCCGCTGACAATGCTGAAACCCTTGCGGCTTAATTCAGTGGCAAATTCTCGGGTGACCCGCCTGCCATAGGCACTGGGCTTTCGCGTACCGACAATCGCCAGCGTTCTCACCGGAGTTCGGCAATCCGACCGGCATCGGTACAGTCCAATAGGGCGGTCGCCAAAATGCCGCAGGCGATCCGGATAAGCCTCATCCTCAAAGGTGATGAAGTCCGCCCCCATGTTCTCCAATGTTGAGACGACCTTTTCCGGATCAAAGAAAGTTTGCCAGTGCTCCAATTCTTCAACAACAGGCTTGCTGCACCAGGAATGGCGCTCCTCCGCGTTCATATCCAACAAACGATCCACGCCACCGGGGACCAATCCGTCAAGCTTTCGGATCTTTACCGGGCCAAGCCCCGGAAGGGCTGACAAGATCATCAGGGAAGTGCGCCGGTCCAGACTCATTCGACAGAGGATTCTCCCCTGCCCGTCAGTGCCAGCAAGATTCCTTACTACCTAATACTAGGCACGCAGGGCGCTCGACAAATAGGGAAGCATTTCGGTAGTCCGGACAGCGACTGCCCCGCTTTCCTGGGCCAGCAAATCGGCTGAGGCACCGTGCCAGGTAACCGCCTGGATAGCTGCCGACATGGGGTCGTCCGGTTGCTGCGCCAACAAGGCCACCATCATGCCACTGAGGATATCCCCTGCACCGCCCCTTGAGAGGACAGGACCTCCGACTGGAGCGATAAGATGCCGCTTGCCGTCAGAGATTCGCGTAGGGGTGCCTTTCAAAACGGTAATCGCCCGGTGCTTTTGGCTGAACTGCATCAGCTCGGTTGCTGATACATGATCCTTTTTTCCCCCCACGATGCGAAAATACTCACCCAAGTGGGGAGTCAGAATCACCGGGCCGGAAGTCAGCGGACGCCCAATGACCGCCGCCACCACGTCCTGGGTCAATGCGGAAGCGTCCAACACGATCGGCAAGGATGTTTCCCGGATGATACGGCACAGTGCAAAGACAGTCGTCCTGTCCAGAACCAGGCCCGGGCCAATCAGCATGGCGTTCGCCTTTTTTGCTGCCACCGACACGATGCGAACTGTTTCCACATCCAATCCACCATCGGGTGTCAATGGAAGGGGGCGCCACATTGCTTCGGGTACCGTGCCCGCGTTTTGCGTGGCCACGGTCGACGGGGTCAAGGTCGTAACCAGTCCAGCGCCCGCCTGCAGAGCGGCCATGCTCGACATGAGCGCAGCACCAGGCATTTGGGATGATCCGGCCAGAATCAGGCAGTGCCCGTAATCCCGCTTGTCGGAGTGGGCCGGCCTCAACTGATTCAGCGACTTGTGTGCATTCGGGGAAACAATGAATTCCTTTTGCTGCTCATCAGCCGGTTGATCCAGAAACGGGTCTATTTCCAGGAACCTTACCCGCCCGACCTTGTCGCCGTTTGCTTGCTCAAAACAGGGTGTCTTGGCTACCCCCGGAACGTAGGTGATGTCGGCCACGAAGCAGTTTTCATCGACTTCCTCCCCCAGTCCGCTTGGCAGGTCGATGGCTACACGCAAAAGAATGTCCGTTCGGGAATTGACGTGTTGCAAAAGCTCGGATGCGGACTCTCCCAAGGGTGGCCGGAAGCCGTGCCCGTACAATCCGTCCAGAACAATGTCGTAAGGAGTGGGTTCCGTTTCCAGATAGGCCTCGACCGTGAGCAACTGCAGATCGTCTTCCATGACGTCAACCAGGCTTTTCAAGGCGGCACCAGCGATTGGATTGAGCTGGTCTTCCGCTTCGGTCATGACAACCGTCACCGAAATCCCGGGAATGACCTCCCGCAGAAGGGAGCAGGCAATGAAAGCGTCCCCGGCGTTCAGGCCCTTTCCGGCCAAAACCAGCAATTCAGGAAACTCCGGCCAGTTCTGGATTTCCTGATAGTCATTCAAAATGGCCACGCCAATCGCCTGTCCGGCATTTTCCATGGCAAAAGCTGTCCGGGAAGGTACGTCCCCGAGGATCCCGGCTTCCATGGATCGAGCTGCTTCGACTGAAAGAAGAGGATATTTCTGGTTCATTAAATTGATTGTAAATTGAGTTTTCAGCCAACGATCACCGCGTAGGCCAATCCGTAGTTTTCCGTATGAGCGAGCGAGACAAGAACGTCATTTGCACCAACTTGTTTCAATAAGGCAAGCCCCTGTTCATCCAATTGAATAATCGGCTGTTCACGCTCCCCCTTGACCACTTCGATTGACTTCCATCCCAGTGATTCACCTATCCCCGTGGTAAAGCATTTTGAAACGGCTTCCTTGGCGGCGAATCGCGCCGCCAGATGCGGAACGGGATTCTTCATTTTCATGCAGTACTCCTGCTCACCCTCGGTAAAGACCCGCTTGAGGAAGCGATCGCGCTGCCGCTCCAGTACCCGGGCAATACGTTCACATTCAATCAGGTCCGTCCCGACGCCCCGGATGACCCCGCCTTCTGGCAAAACAATGCTCATGCAGGCATTTCCTCATTCATCCGGACCTTCATTTCCCGGACGGCCTCCCCGATCCCAGTGACCAGCGCCCGCGATAGAATGCTGTGGCCGATATTCATTTCGTGGATTCCCGGGATGATCCGGACCCGCTCAATATTGGTGTAGTTGATTCCGTGACCCATGTTCACGGTCAATCCAAGTTGCTGCCCCAACTGGGTTGCAGCTTCGAGGCGCAGGGCCTCCCCCTCGCCTTCATTCGTGTAATAGGCATTGGCAAAGGAACCCGTGTGCAGCTCGATGTAGGCCGCTCCAATTTCCCGTGCCGCTTCAATTTGTGGGGTGTCCGGATCAATGAACAGGCTGGTCAGGATTCCCACGTCAAGAAGGGCTTTCACGATGCCGGAAATCCGGACCATCTGAGAAGCGACATCCAGCCCGCCCTCGGTGGTCACTTCCTCCCGTTTTTCCGGAACAAGGCAGACCGTCTTCGGCTTAACCGACAAGGCAAATGCCAGCATGCTGTCCGAACAGGCCATTTCCATGTTAAGCGGTACTTGGATAGCTTCCTTCAAGGCCGTGACATCCCCGCGCTGGATATGCCGCTCATCTTCGCGCGGATGGACTGTGATCCCGTCCGCCCCGGCTCGCTCCGCTTCAAGCGCGAGGGCCACCGGATCCGGCTCAACCATTTCCCCGCGCAGGCGGGGATATCCGCGGTAGCGGGCCTGTCTCAAGGTCGCCCCATGGTCAATGTTCACACCCAGTCGAATCCTACGATTTTCGCTCATGATTGTCAGAATTGAATACAGATGGCTCAAAAAAGCGAGTCCTGCTTGATGGCGGCTGAGTCCTTTCCATTGGCAAGGACTTTCCTTAAAAAGGAAGGCCGATGTACCGGACATGGCCCATGCTGCCGCAGGGCCTGGATATGGGCCTCGGTGCCATATCCCTTGTGCTGGCTAAACCCGTACTCTGGATGAGCCCTGTCCAACTCGAGCATGATACGATCCCGGTGCTCCTTAGCGTGGATGCCTGCCAATGCGATGGCCAGTGACTGTTGGTCACCCTTGACCACCGCCTTGTGTGCAACCGGAAAGGTGCGGATTGGCTTACCGTCTATCAGGACAATCATCAATCCGCCTTGACCGGGGGCGGCATTCCATAGCGAACCCGATCCATTGTCCGAAACACTTTCCAGCGCCCGGCGCATGGCGAGACTGTTGGCATGATAGATGTTGTGCTTTTCAATTTCCTCGATTGAGGCGGCACCGATGCCCACCCGGATCCAACACTTCATTCGGGCATATTCAAACCGGTCCACGACCTGTGCCCGTTGGATGCCGGTCAGGCGTTTTGAGTCGTCCACCATGCGACTGTTTCGCCGGCACCAGGAGGTGGCGTAGAAGCCGGCTTCACAGCGCACCGCAGCGGCCACCACGGGCCCGACCAGACATCCGCGTCCGGCCTCGTCGATCCCGACCAGGCTTTCAGCTGTTCCCAGCTCACGCTTGTCAAATCCGACCAGCCCAACCGGCATGCTTATTTAAAATAGGATGGTTTCTTCGGAACAGGTAGCCCAAGGATTTCGTAGGCAGTCTTGAAATGCACCTTGGCAAAATCCTTCAGGCGGTGAGCTCCGAGTTTTTCCACCAGTTCCTCACCCTGCTTCTTCACCTGGGCACCAGCGCCCTTTTTCAATTCCTCCCCGAACTCAACACTCAGCTTGCGCATTTGCCGGACAAACTCCGCCCGGGCACAAATGGATGCCGCCGCGACCACCGGATCGGATTCCGCCTTGGTGCGCATCTGCAAATCGAAGTCGACCCCGTCTTTCTTCAGTTGTTGCTGGGTCAAGGGCGCCTTGCTGAACTGGTCCAGCAATCCCCACTCGACTTGTCGCACACTGAGGGCCGACTGCACCGATTTGGCATGAAACCATGCCAGAAGCTTGTTCAGGTTGGCGTTCGGCTTGGCCATTAATTCGTTGTACCGTTGCATGGTCGGGAAGGTCTTCTTCACCACCACGCCCTTGGTTCTTAAAATGATTTTCTCCAAACGAAGGATGCTTCCGTCGGTCAGGCTCTTGGAATCCTTCACCCCTTCTTCCTGCCAGTGGCGCACCATGTCCCCGTCGGCGATAACGCAACAGGAAACGAGCGGGCCAAAGAGATCCCCCTTGCCGGCCTCATCAACCCCGGCGTGTGCTTCAAACCATTCTGGATGATGAATCTCATCATAGCCCATGCGCGGTTCTCCGGTCACTTCCGCCTCCAGGATGTTCTGCACGAAGGCTTCCGTCCCTTTCCCTTGAATGACCACCTTCCCGCTCTTGTAGGCGACAATGTTGACATTTTCGTAAGGCGCCTTGAAGGCAAACAAGCTGTGGTCGACGTGGTAATACCCGTACATGCGCTTGTCACAGACCGCCTCCAGATTCTCCAACTGGTCCGGCTCCAGTTTGATCGTGTAAAGGGTGGTTACCTTCGGGGCATCGTCTGCACTTTTTTTCTTTTTCATCAGGATTTTTATCGAGTCTGTCATCAATCTAGGTTTTTCCCTTTCTCATGCGAGGGGATTTCTCAGTTTTTCGAGCCAACCTGCTGAAATGGTTCCGCAAGGAAAAACGGGTGCTTCCCTGGCGGACCCACCCCTCGCTTTACCGGACCGTCGTTTCCGAGTTCATGTTGCAGCAAACACAGGTCGATACGGTCCTGCCCTATTTTGAATCCTGGTTGCGGGTATTCCCCGGGTTCGCCGAGCTGGCGGGCGCCCCCGAGGAAGCGGTCTTGAAGCAGTGGGAGGGCCTCGGGTACTACTCGCGGGCCAGAAACCTGCACAAGCTGGCCAAGTCCATTCAGGATATGGGGATCCCCAAGTCCTTCGATGAATGGCTCAAGCGCCCCGGAATCGGCCCCTACACGGCGGCCGCGATCAGCAGTATTGCTCAAGGGATTCCGGAACCGGTTATCGATGGAAACGTTATTCGTGTCCTGACGCGCCTGAGCAACGACGCCAAGCCGATCCTGTCCTCCCAGGAGGGCCGAAAACGCCTGCTCCCGCTCGCCCAGAACCTGATTGATGCGCAATCCCCCGGAGACTTCAATGAAGCCGTCATGGAGCTGGGTGCCACCGTTTGCCGGAAAGCGCGGCCAGCCTGCCTGCTTTGCCCGGTGAGGGACCACTGCGAGGCACAAGCACAGGGATCCGAAGCAGATTTGCCGGTGATTGTCAGGAAAGCCACCCGTCGTCGAGAGGTCGCCCGCCTCTGGCTCAGGAAGGATGATCAATTGCTGGTGCATATCTATCCCTCTGATGCGAAACGGCTGGCCGGGCTGGCTGAACTGCCGGAGATCCAGCATCCGGAAAACCAGCAACCCATTCTTGTCCGCTCTCGTGGCATCTCCACCGAGCAGGTCCGCGAATCCATATTTGTTCTGCAGGCGTCCAACGCGGATGCTGAAAAGTGGATCGGCCATCCTGCCTGTCACTGGGTGACCCTTGAGGAAATCAACAGCATTTCCCTGTCAGCCCCCCATAAACGCTGGATTGAAACGATCCTGCGGGCTGAAATGGATGCCTGAGCGACTGTGCCTTTCGCATTAGTCGGTTTAATAGATCCATCAGCCTACCTAATTTAGAACCCCCGATCCAATTTTCTACTTTCCACATCGGGCGATTGTTTTTTGTGTTTATGAACACAACATATAGGGGAGCAAGCAGGGACTAACCCCAATATGTTGTTAACAGCCTACTAACACGTCGCTAACACCTTGCTAACAAACTTCTTAACAATTTTCAGCTAATTCACCTCAAATATTCCATACAAACTGATGAAATCCAGCACCATCTCCACGACAAAACCAACGAAAAACAGCTCCACAAAGAAAGAAGCACAATCCGCCGCCCTGCTGAAGGAACACAGCTTTGCCCGACCGGATTGCCACCCTTATGATGAAATCGAGTGGGACCAGCGTTCTGCCAGTATCACCGACGAGAACGGCAACACCATTTTTGAGCAGAACAACATTGAGGTTCCCAAGGCGTTTTCCGATTTGGCCTCCAAAATCCTCTCTTCAAAGTACTTTTATGGAGATGCCGAAAAAGGATTTGATCCTCTCGCCGGCGGGCGCGAATCCTCCTTCAAGCAGGTGGTCGACCGCGTGGCCAAGACGCTTACCAAGTGGGGACTTGAGGATGGCTATTTTTCAACCGATACAGAAGCCCGCATCTTCGAGGAGGACCTGACTTGGTTGCTGGTGAATCAAACCGGGGCCTTCAATTCCCCCGTGTGGTTCAATCTCGGATTATACGAAGCGTACGGCGTGGGTAAGGACTCCGCCAAGGGTAACTATTTCTGGAACCAGGAAAAAGAACAAGTTGAGCGAGCCCCGAACCAGTACGAGTATCCGCAATGCTCCGCCTGCTTTATCCAACACGTCGAGGACGACCTGGAATCCATCATGCATCTGGCCAAGGCCGAGGCCATGCTCTTCAAGTTCGGAAGCGGCAGCGGCACGGACTTGTCTTCAATCCGTTCGACCCGTGAAAAGCTTTCCGGAGGTGGACGCCCAAGCGGGCCCCTGAGCTTCCTTGCGGTATACGACTCGGTTGCCGGTGTCGTGAAGAGCGGCGGCAAGACTCGCCGCGCAGCCAAGATGAACACGCTGAAGGACTGGCACCCGGACGTTGAAGAATTTATCGAGGCCAAGAAAGTCGAGGAACGCAAGGCGTGGGCGCTCATCGAGGAAGGTTACGACCCGTCCTTCAATGGTGAGGCTTATGGATCCATCAAATTCCAGAATGAGAATCTCAGTATCCGCGCATCCGACACCTTCATGGAAGCCGCCCAAAAGGGTGAGGATTTCTGGACGCGCCGCGTCACCGATGGGGAAAAATGCGAAAAGAAAAACGCGGGTGCCCTGATGAACAAAATCGCGGAAGGCACCCACCTGTGCGGTGACCCCGGATTGCAGTTTGATGACACCATCCACAATTGGCATACCTGCAAAGGTTCAGGGCGTCAGAACTGCACAAACCCGTGCAGCGAATACCTCTTCCTGGATAATTCCGCCTGCAACCTGGCCAGTATCAATCTCCTCAAGTTCCGCACCAAGCAGGGATTTGATTTCGAGCGCTTTGCCCGGGCTTGTCGCATTTTCATTATCGCGCAGGAAATCGTCGTGGATCGCTCGTCCTACCCGACTGAGGGGATCACCTACAATTCACACTGGTTCCGCACACTGGGGCTCGGATACGCCAACCTCGGCGCACTCCTGATGTCATACGGCCTTTCTTACGCGTCTGACGAGGGGCGCTCACTGGCCGCCTTGATCACCGCGGTCATGACCGGTACCGCCTACCGGACATCCGCCGAGCTGTCCCAGCAGATGGGGCCCTTCGCCGGCTACAAGGATGCCCGTTACTGGGACGATCAAAACCCGCCCGCCAAGGACAATGTGGACTCCATGCTGGAGGTCATTGAGAAGCACCTCAAGGCGCTGGACGAAATCGACGAAACAGTTGATCCGGAAATGATGGCCTACGCCCGTTCAGCATGGCGCCAAGCCCTGCAACAGGGCAAGGAGCATGGATACCGCAATGCTCAGGTCACGGTCTTGGCCCCAACCGGGACCATTGGTTTCCTCATGGATTGCGACACGACCGGTATTGAACCAGCCATTGGTCTCGTGGCTTACAAGTCATTGGCCGGCGGAGGCATGCTTCAGTTGCCGATCAAGGTCATCCCGCATGCGCTTGAGCGACTTGGCTACAAGGCCTCAGAGCGCGAACGGATCCTCAACCACATTCAGGAATACGGGACAATCGAGACGATCAAGGTGAAGGGGGAAACCGTCTCCAGCGGTATCAAGGATGAGCACTTGCCGATTTTCGATACAGCCTTCAAGTCAGGCTTGGGATCGCGGGTCCTTACCCACCTGGCCCACATCGACATGATGTCCGCCACCCAACCGTTCCTTTCGGGTGGTATTTCCAAAACGGTCAACATGCCACAGGAAGCCACCATTGAGGAAATCAAGGAAACCTATTTCTATGCGTGGCGCAAGGGCATCAAGGGTGTAGCGATTTATCGCGACGGATCCAAGCGGAGCGCACCGGTCAAGACCCGCAAGGACGATGAACCGGAAGCCAAGGACAAGCAGAATGTCCAGATCGTCACCGAGCCATACCGCCGCAAGCTGCCGGATACGCGGACCTCAACAACCCACAAGTTCAGCATCGGAGGAACCAAGGGGTATCTCACCGTGGGTCAGTTTGAGGATCGTGCCCCGGGTGAAGTGTTTATCCAAATGTCCAAGGCGGGAAGTACCATCAATGGCCTGATGGACACAATCGGCACCCTGCTGTCGATGTGCCTGCAGTACGGCGTGCCCCTTGAAACAATCGTCAAGAAGTTCTCCCATATCCGCTTTGAGCCGGAAGGCATGACCCGCAACCAGGACATCCCGATGGCCAAGAGTGTGATGGACTACCTCGCACGCTGGCTGGGTATGGAATACATTCCAGGATACCGGCAGAAAATGTCCCCGGCCGCACAGGCCGAAAGCGCCCTTGAAGACATTGCTCCTGAATCCGTTGCCATTGAAAAAGAGGATGAAGGAACAAACTACGAAATAAGTAACGAGCAGATGGAACTGCTGACGCAGACCGAGGGTCACTTGACCTGTACCGAATGCGGCAGTTCCAAAGTTAAAGTGACTGGAACGTGCGCATGTTGTCTCAACTGTGGCACCTCACTTGGCTGCAGTTAAGGTGCATTCGCAGCTTTAGGAAAACAGGAGCCCCGCTTACCATTGGTGAGCGGGGTTCTTGCTTTCATCAACAGACTTGGAATGCCGGGTCTGATATGCATGCTTGGTTCATATGCCACGACCGCTTGCCGCATTTTATCATCCCGATTGCCTCCTGCATGACACAGGACCCCGGCATCCCGAGCAACCTGCGCGCCTGTCCAGCATACGGGAAGCCCTGACCTCGGCCCCTTTTGCCGAATCCATTCACTGGCAGGAGCCGGAGCCCATCGAGGCAAAGTGGATTGAATCGATCCACACTCCAGAATACAGGCAGTTCATAGAGGAATCCTGCCTGATGGGAAAACACAGCGCGGACTCCGGGGAAACGGTGATTTGCCCCGACTCCTATCGGGCTGCCCTACTCGCTGCCGGAGCGGCCAAGGGCACGATTGATGCGGTACTTCGGGACGGCTACCATGCGGCGATTTCCCTCACGCGGCCACCCGGACACCACGCCAGTACCGAAAAAGCGATGGGCTTTTGCCTGTTCAACAACATTGCCATCGCGGCCCAATACGCACTGTCAGCCTACGACTTGGAACGCGTTTGTATCATTGATTGGGATGTTCACCATGGAAATGGAACGCAGGATATTTTCTACGGCAGCCCTTCTGTTTTATTTTGCAGCTTACACCAGTTGCCACTGTGGCCCAATACGGGCGAACCCTATGAAACCGGCACCAATTCCGGCAAGGGATTAACCGTCAATTCCCCGATTCCGGGCGGCTCCGGCATGGAGCAATACCGGGAGGCGCTGGAACACGACGTCCTGCCAAAAATCGAAGCCTTTCGCCCGCAATTGTTTCTTCTTTCAGCCGGGTTTGACGCCCATCGATCGGATCCTTTGGCGGATGTCCAGTTGGCGTCGAGGGATTACGCGGAACTGACAGAGTGGGTGTACCGGCAGGCCGAACGATTCTCCCATGGTCGCCTGATAAGCGTTCTTGAGGGCGGTTACAATCTGGACGCCTTGCCGGAATGCGTTGCCTGCCATGTGGAATCCCTGATCCAGTTAGGTTAAAACACCTGTCCAAGGAAGTCGAAGGCCTTTGCCCCAGGATTGACCGCTCGACGGATATCGGAAACGGGCAGGCCACTCTGATAATCGACCAGTTGTCCACCATCCCGGGCCAAGTTTGAATGAAACTCCACGTGTCCATCCATGAAGACAATGTAGCCCCCTTTGCTTCCGTATATTCCCGGCCGGGCTGTCCCGAAATCTCCCCATTGACCGGATGGTGTCAGTCCGCGGGTCCAGGCAACGGGGGTCGTCGAGGGATTTGAAAGCGGGTTGAGACCGCTGACAACCGTGACCCCGATTGGCCAATCCTCAAAACCGCTTATCTCCTCCCATGCTCCGGTTTTACCGGGGGCCACCAACACCGGAGGGATCGATCCGGTTGTTTGCGCCAGAAGCGGATCCTCTTCGTAAATGTACAGGTCGCCTTCCCGCACTCCCGTCTCCGAGGCCAGACTGGCCATCCACTCCCCTATGTCACTACCGCTCACGGAACGCCCGGTTACGCTCTGGTAAGTTGCCACCGCCAATCCGATCTGCCTCAGCTTCTGGGCCGTGGCCATGCGCTGCGCCTTTTCCCGGACCACTCCAACGGATGGGACCAGCATGCCCATCAAGATGGCCATCACACCCAGGACCATCAGGAGCTCGATCAGGCTGAATCCATCTCTTCGCAATTTCATCGATGTAGTGGATTACTGGATACAGACAATTCCAATCCCTTAAATTGGTCAATTTTGACTATGGTCCCGCGCTTCAATTATTTCTGGCAATACCATCCCTTCCGGGACAGAATGGTCGTTTTCAAAAATCAACATGACCGTGCAAAACATCGTGATACTTG
>Ga0066377_10000033_pt1 | contig 33658 bp, 25 predicted proteins | sample Knorr_S23_td_Sur_FD_70946 | JGI IMG/M metagenome (GOLD analysis project Ga0066377, IMG submission 70946) | Marine microbial communities from Southern Atlantic Ocean transect - Knorr_S23_td_SurfaceB_ad_5m_LV_B | ecosystem: Environmental > Aquatic > Marine > Oceanic | place: Southern Atlantic...
TAGGCGCAATTTCCCAACCAAGTCTATTATAATTATACATGAACCGCCTGATTCTAGTTGATGCCTGCAATGTCCTTCATCGCCTGCCTTCCTACCGGAAACGTCTGGATGAGGGGGTCGATCTATTGGCCATGCAATTGCTCAACGAGATTCGCCCTCTTCACGATCTGGAGCATTGGGAATTGCACCTCGTGGTCGATGGATCCGGACAATCGCTCGACCAGCAGTTCCAGGACAATTTGAAAACCCTTTCCATTCTATTCTCACCAGCTGACTTGTCAGCCGACTCCATTATCGAGAAATGGTTGCTCCGCTTGGGACCTCATTGGTCCGTCTGTGTCGCCTCCGAAGACAGGGCAGTCTGCCACGCCGCACTCGCCAACAATGCCGAAATTCTCTCGGCAGATGAATTGATACAATGGGCCCAGCGGGCCTCGAATCGCTTCCGCAACCAACTCCCAAAACAAGCGGATTCCAATCATAAACCATTTGGAAATCTTCTTGAAGGATTATGATAAGACCGTTAGAGTGGGGGGATGTTTGAGAAACACCCTTCCTGCCAAGTGACGGAAATCCAAGGCGTTTACGGTCCCTTGCAAATCCTTGAGAGCAAGGTGCAGCAATTGTGGGCCCTGCAACACTTGCAGGGGGCCGAATGGCGGACACAAAGCGACAAGCGTTTGATCGTTCATTTTTCCGGCCACTGGAACCATGGTGCAGGGCCTGATTTCAAGGAAGCAGACATCGAGCTGAATGGCCTGCGCATCATGGGCGACGTGGAAATCCACTTATACCGGGAGGACTGGTGGCGGCACGGGCATGATGTTGATCCAGCCTACGACAATGTGGTCTTGCATGTTGTCCTGTTTGCGGGGGGCATGGACCGGCCTCTGCTGACAAGTGACAACAAGAATCCTGAAGAATGGATCATGGGCCCATGGACCCGGGAGGATGTTGAATCCGTCAGTGGGGGTTCCCCCGGGTTGTTCGGCGAGTTTGTGCCGGAATTGCGGGAGTGGATGGAATCCGATATACCCGGCAATATTCGATCCCGGTTGAGGGTTGGGATGGACCGGCGTTGGCAGGATAAGGTTTCGATGGCGAGATGCCTGCTCGATGCCCATGGTTGGATTGGGGGACTGCACAGAATGAGCCTGTATTATCTTGGATACCCCGCCAACCGGAAAGCGTTTTTTGAAATGGCGGAGGCTCATCCACCAGATGAATGGCGACAGGTGGAATTTACCCGGCAATTACGTCAGGATTGGGATGGAAAGGTCAAATGGGGACATGGAAGGCCGGCGAACCGCGCGGAAGCTCGCTTGAGAGCTTACGCTAGATTGAATGCATGTGTGCCAGACTGGTTTGACCGCCTGCAAGATCCCGACCAGTCCTTGCGGGTTGAACTGCGTGACGTACTCGCCTGCCCATCGGGTGATCCGCAAACCCGAAGCTTGCGCCGATTGGGAAAACTACCCAAATGGGAAAAGTGGATTCATCAATCCGTACTCAAGGCTCAGATGAATCACCCCCTCGTCCGGCGACTTTGGATCGACGTGTTTTTACCAGGGTTGGTCGCTGCTGGTCATGTTTCTCCAGAGGAGGGTGTGGTCTTGTGGGTTCATGGACATCCGGCAAGCTTCCCAGAGTCCTTCCGGGAGGTCCTTAAACTGGTCGGGATCGGGGCTGATCCCTCCTATCCGCTTTGCAACGGCTGGATACAGGGGATTTTATGGTTGGAAGACCAGCTTCGGTTGGAGCGAGTGAGGTCCTCTCTCGGCCAGCAATCTCCGATGAATACTGGAAGGGATGCTTGACAACCACGGGTGGGTGGATCAAGTTCGTCTGTTTATTCTTCTCGACTGGAAGAGTGGGCCCTCCGCCCGCTCTTTTTTGTCTTATAAACATTTGAATCGACATCCAAAACTATGAGTCAGGAAATTCTATCCGTTCTCGAATACATGGAAAAGGAAAAGGGAATTCCGCGCGAGGATATGATCGGCGCGATTTCCAATGCTATCCGGAGCGCAGCCACCAAGGGTGTGAATGCCGGGCAGGAACTCCGTATTGAAATCAATCCCAAAAACGGGGCGTTGAAAGCGTGGTCAATCTTGGAAGTTGTTGATTCCGTGGGGGATCCTCGTACGCAAATCCATATTGAGAAAGCTCGCCAGCTCAATCCTGAAGCTGCCGTGGGACTCTTCATCGAACGAGAAGTGGATCCGGAGAAGCTCGGACGCATTGCGGCCCAGACAGCTCGCCAAACCATCATGCAACGGTTGCGCCAGTTTGAAAAGGAGCGGATTTATGACGAGTACAAGGACAATGTCGGTGATATCGTGACTGGCGTGGTCCGTCGCCGTGAGCGTGGTGACTTGATTGTTGATCTCGGCAAGGCTGAGGCGATTCTCCCTCCCCGTGAACGGGTTCCCGGAGAAGATTATTCACCGGGTGAGCGGATGCGCTGCCTGCTGATGGAGATTGAGCCGACCAATCGCGGTCCGGAACTGATCCTCTCACGGGGAAGTGTAAAGTTTGTTCGGCGTCTGTTTGAGCTGGAGGTGGCTGAAATTCAAGACGGCACGGTCGTGATCGAGGCGATTGCCCGTGAGCCGGGATACCGCACCAAGATCGCTGTCAGCAGCGCGGATCCCAAGGTGGACCCAGTCGGAGCCTGTGTGGGCGCGCGGGGTGCACGGGTCAAGAGCATCGTGCGTGAGCTCGGTGGTGAAAAGATTGATATCGTCAAGTACAGTGAAGATCCACTGGAGTTGCTGCATGAGGCAATCCGTCCGGCAGTTCCCTTGAATATCAAGGTGGACGAGGAGAATAAGCGTATTTACTTCGAAGTCAGTGAAGAGAACCTGAGTATTGCGATTGGACGGCGTGGACAGAATGCCCGCCTGACATCCCGCTTGCTTGGGTGGAAGCTCGACATTGCCAAGGAGGCTGTTTCCGAGGTTGGATTTGACGAGCGTCTGACGGAAGCCATCAAGGGATGGGAAGGGGTAGCCGGCATTTCAGATGAATTGGCCGCCTTTCTGGTCCAGCATGGACTGGTCAGCCCGGAGGCGTTTGAAGGCGTCGAAGCCAAGGACCTGGTCAAGCTCGGATTCAGCGAGGGGGACGCCGACCAGATTGTCACTTTGGTTCAGGCTCACAGGAGTGCCAGTAGCAGCGATGCCTGAATCGGGTTAATCGATCCATTATTGTATCCAGCCCAAACCTTCTACCAGAATTAATTTATGAGTGTTCGGATCTATCAGTTATCCAAGGAAATAGGAATGGACAACGCCGAGTTAATCGCGTTGCTCAAGGAACGCGGGTACGAGGTGAAGAGCGCTTCCAGTACCGTCGACAATATTTCTGCGGAGAGTTTACGCGAGGAATTCGGCCCTAAGCCGGAGGTCGAGGCAAAACCCGAGGAGGCACCTGCTCCCGTTGAGGAAAAGGCACCTGCCTTGCCGCAAGGGGCCATCGTTCGCTCAAAAGAAGACATTGAGCGGGAACGCCGCGAGCGGGAGGAAGAGGAGCAACGCAAACGGGCAGAGGTGAATCCTCCTCGCCCAGCGACACCTCCACCACCTGTCGGAAAAGCTCCTCCCCCTTTGCCGAAGGGACCCGTTATCAAACGTCGCGTTGTGACTCCGGGAGTACCTGCGACCCCGCCTGCCAGTACACAAGGCCCGCCAAAGATACCTGTCTTGCGAACTGACTTGCCGAAGGAAGAGCCCAAGGAAGAAATTGCATCAGAGCCCGCTGCTGAAGCGAAGCCTGAATCTCCGGCCCCCAAGGGCCCGCCTCCGATCAAGCCGCCTGTATTGAGTGCGCCAAAGCCGATCGCGCCGCCTTCAATCGCGCCACCCGCCGCCACGCCTCCCTCAACGGAAGCTCCCGAGGAGACCTCTGCAGAGAAAGAGGGTGCATCCGGAGCAGGGGGAACCATCGCAGAAACAGAAAACTTGCAACAATTGCAGGTGCGCACGCCTATTGTTGTTCGGGACTTTGCTCACCAGATCGGGCGGAAACCATTTCAGTTGATCTCGGAATTGATGGAAATGAGCATTTTTGCCTCGATGAATTCAACCATCGAGGAAGATGTCGCCCAGCGGTTGGCCAAGACCCATGGATTCGCCCTTGAGGTGCGACATCGCGGAGAAGGAACCCCCTCCGAGCAGGTCAAGGAAAAGAAGCCGGAGAAAAGTAAGGTAGAGCTCCTTCCGCGGCCCCCTGTGGTTTGTATCCTGGGACACGTTGACCACGGTAAAACCACACTGCTGGACACCATTCGTAAAGCCAATGTCGTTGCGACGGAAGCGGGTGGCATCACCCAGCACATCGGGGCCTATCAGATCTCGCACAAGGACAAATTGATTTCCTTTATCGATACGCCCGGTCACGCCGCATTTAGCAACATGCGTGCACGTGGGGCGCGCACGACCGATATCGCCATTCTTGTGGTTGCCGCTGATGACGGCTTCATGCCACAGACAGATGAAGCCCTGGGGCACGCCCGGGTAGCCAAGGTGCCGATCGTGGTTGCCATTAACAAGACGGATGCCCCCGGGGCCAACATTGACCGGGTCATGCGTCAAATGCAGGAACGGGAGCTTGCTCCGGAAGAGTGGGGCGGCGAAACCCTTTGCGCTCAAGTATCCGCATTGAAAGGCGAGGGCATCGAAGACTTGCTGGATGTCATTCTCCTTCAAGCTGAGGTCACCGAGACCATCGTTGCCGATCCGAAGGCACCCGTAGAAGGGGTTGTCCTCGAGGCTCAAAAAGAACTCGGACGTGGTTCCACCGCTTCTGTAATTGTCCAGCAAGGAACCCTCAAGCCGGGCACCGCCCTGACTTGTGGTGAGCACTATTGTCGTGTCCGCCAGTTGGTGGATGACCAAGGCAAGCAGATCAAGTCCGCCGGACCTTCCAAGCCGGTCAAGGTAATCGGTTGGTCAAGCCCGCCTGACGCAGGTGACGTTTTCAAGGCTGTCAAGAATGAGCGTGAAGCGAAGAAGTTGGCTGAGGCCAATGAGTTGGCTCGACGCAAGCATGAAGCGGCTGACCGCAAGGATGCCGGCACCTCCGTGGACGATCTTTTTGCAGCCATTGAGAAGACTCAGAAGAAGTCCTTTGCTGTTCTGGTCAAGGCAGACGTTTATGGAACAGCGGAAGCGCTGGCTACGGCCCTGCAGGCGATCAAGAGCGACAAGATCGACATTGAGGTTGTCGACATGGGGGTGGGGGACATTACCCGTAATGACGTCATCATGTCGAGTGCGGCTGGCTCCAGTATTGTTGGATTCAATGTTGGTCTGGAAAACGGCGTGGGCAACGTTGCCAAGCATCACGGCATCCAGCTGTTCCAGCACAATATCATTTATGAGTTGATTGACCAGGTGAAGGCAGCCATGGCTGATTTGCTGGAGCCGGAACTTCGGGAGAACAAGATCGGCGCGGCGGAAGTCCGCCAGGTGTTCCCATTGGGTCGCGGACAGGTTGCCGGTTGTATGGTCATCGAGGGCCGCGTGCAGCGTGATGCCCTTGCCCGTTTGATGCGCAACGGTAATATGGTGCACGAGTCAACGGTCTCCACGTTGAAACGCTTCAAGGAAGATGCGACAGAAGTCCGGGCTGGTTACGAATGCGGTATTCAGCTTGATGGCTACAACGATTACCGGGAAAAGGACACAATCGAGGTATTCGAGATCCTCAAAATCAAACCGTCACTTTAACGTACGAATGGGTCAACGCGTTGTTCGAGTCAACGAGCTGCTCAAGCGGGAAATAAGTCATGTCCTGCACACGCGCCATCGCGCCGAGTCAGTTCATGTTTCCATCTTGGCGGTGGATGTGGCCCCCAACCTGAGGGCGGCTAAAGTTTTCTATGCCACTCACGGGGATACGGAAAGGCGGACTGCGGCTGAACGTTTTTTCAGGCGTCACCACGAATCGATCCGTCGTGAGATGGGCAGGGCGGTTACCCTGAAATACTTGCCTCATTTGGAATTCATCTACGACAAGGGAGCCGATTACGGTGAGCGGTTGAATCAATTGTTGGACGACCTCGGACTGGAAGGGGATGTTCCCATCGAGCAATTCCCTGAAGACGAAGACTTGTAGGAACATTTTTATGAATCAGTATTTTCCTGAACACTCTGAACAGTTGAAACACGCCCTGGAGGGGATCCGTGGTAAACGAGTGGCCATCCTTGGGCATGTGCGACCCGATGGGGATTGTATCGGCTCCCAAGTCGGGCTGGCGCGGTCCATGCGCGGGATGGGGTTTGATGTGGTCTGCTACAATCAGCACAGCGTGCCGGGCAATTGCGCTTCCTTTGTGGGCGACACGCCATTTTTTGTGGCCGGGGACAACGTGGAGAAGGACCGGGTTGCGATTACAGTGGATTGCGCTGACCGGAAGCGTCTTGGTGAGGTTCTTCAGGAAGCCTACCCTGAAGTGTATTTGAATGTGGATCATCACATTTCCAATACCCAATACGGCACCCACAACATTATTGATGGACATGCGTCCGCCACCGGCGAGATTCTGGGAGGCATTCTGCTGGATCTGGATATGCCGATGGATCCGGTTGCCGCCCAGGCCCTCTATGTGGGGATCGCCACGGATACTGGACAATTCAGGTTTTCATCAACCACCCGGGACACATTCGAGATTTGTTGCCATCTCATGGAAAAGGGCGCGGATCCCTCTGCTGCAGCCATGGAACTTTATGAGCGTGAAAGCCCTGCCAAGCTGGCCTTGTTGCAGCGCTTCCTGGCCAGCTTTCGGTACCTTTGCGATGGGCGAGTCTGCGTTGGGACGATTGACCAGGAAGCATGGGAAGCCACAGGCGCATGCAAGGAGGATACCGAGGGGCTGGTTGATTATGCCCGCGCTATCGAAGGGGTCGAGATCGGCATCCTGCTGGAGGAGCACGACGGCTTGTTGAAAGGGAGCTTCCGGGCCAAGGAAAAGAAGCACCGGGTGGACCAGCTTGCCCGCCAGTTTAATGGAGGTGGTCATGCCTGTGCCGCTGGCTTCAATCCGGAATGCGAATTGAAGGACTTCTATCCGCGCCTTGTCACAGCCTTGGAAAATCACTTTGCTTCACTGGAGGAGGTGTCCCGATGAACCCGAAGAACGATCTCGAAGGAGTCCTGTTGATTGACAAGCCCGACGGTATGACGTCCCACGACGTGGTGGACCGCGTGCGCCACAAGTTGAAGATGAAGCGTGTCGGCCATGCCGGGACGCTGGATCCCAGCGCGACCGGATTGATGATAATCCTTGTCGGCAAGGCGACCAAGCTGTCCCAGCACCTGATGGGATTGGACAAGACCTATGAAGGGGTCATTTCCCTTGGGGCCGAGACCACCACCCAGGACGCCGAGGGGGAAATCGTGGAGGAAAAACCGGTTCCGGAATTAAGCGCGGAGCAGGTATTGGAGGAAATGCAAAGTTTTGTTGGTGACCAGTACCAGATACCCCCGATGTTCTCCGCCAAGAAACAGGATGGCGTTCCCCTGTACAAGCTCGCCCGGAAAGGCAAGACCGTCGAACGCGAACCCCGGTTCATACACGTTTCCTCATTCAGGCTGGATAGCTGGAGCAGCCCCGAGATCGAGTTCACCCTGTCCTGTTCAAAGGGAACCTACGTCCGCACAATCGCCAATGACCTTGGCAAAAAGATCGGATGTGGCGCATACTTGAAGGAACTCAGGCGAACGGATATTGAGCGCTTCAAGATCGAGGACTCCATTGAGCTGGAGAGTTTCGAGGACTTGTCCCTCGAGGACATCAAGTCGTGGTTGATTCCTCCTTATCAGGCGGTTCCCAGCAAGGTCAAGTAAGGTGGAAGAACGGTCCGGCAGTCGAGTTGACCCAGTGTCTTCCGGAAAGATGGAAACATACCCTCGGGAAGGCGTGGACAGTGAGGGAGTCATGGGCTCATCACTGCACCTCGCTGTTGGCATGTTTGACGGCGTTCATTGCGGGCATCAGGCCGTCATTCGGCAGGCGATGGAAGTTGCCTCCGCCACGGAGGGCCACAAGGCCGCTGTGCTGACTTTTGATCCGCATCCGAGCAGGGTTTTGTATCCAGAAATGGCTACAAATTTGTTAATGCCGTTAAGGCAGCGAGTGCAGGACATGCATGCCGTTGGGGCGGACTTCGTTTTCGTGCAGTCCTTCACGAGGGAATATGCCCGCCAGCCGGCAGAGGAGTTTCTCCCATCCCTGGTTAAGCGATTCCCGGGGTTGAAAAGCCTCCATGTGGGTGAGAATTTCCGTTTTGGAAAAGGTCGTAGTGGAAACGTTGATACATTGAGGGAGTCGGCGAATGCGGCCGGGGTTGTCTTGCATGCGCTTGAACGCAAGCGAATGGACGGGCTGGCAATTTCCAGCAGCCGGATCCGGGCATCCCTGATGGAGGGATCCATCAACGAGGTGAACGCCATGTTGGGTCACCCCTATGCAATCAAGGGCCGGATCATCAGCGGTAAAGGCCTTGGCCGGCAAATTGATTTCCCCACTCTGAACATTCCTTGGTTCCCGGAGGTCCTGCCCCGGTTTGGCGTGTATCAGGTCCGGCTGAGGCGGGCGGGTTCGGCCGCCGCCCAGGGAGGTGTGGCGAATTATGGGTTGCGCCCCACTGTCGGGGACAGCGGGGATCCGCTGCTCGAAGTGCATTTACTTGATAATCAGGATGTTCCCGTGGAAGGTGAGCCTGTTGCCGTCGAGCTGATCCGGTTTATCCGGCCAGAGAAGACATTTGAATCCGTGAACGACCTGTCCAGACAGATTTCCAAAGACGTCGCCATGGTGCGGGAAATCGAGGGCGCTGCGCCGAATGGCGGGTAAAGGGTTGCCCCCATCATCCTGATTTGACTAGCTAATGTCATGAAACGTTTCCGAATTCTTGTCCTTGTTCTGACGGCAACCCTCGGATGGGGACGGTCAGTCGATGCACAGGATTTGGAACGGTGGATTTTTGAGGGGCTCATCACCGAATCGGGGCCCGAACTGGCTCCATCCATGCAGAGCGGTTGGGTGGTTTCCGGAAGTTTCCGTTTTAACGGACTGGAAATGGAGGAGGAACTCATGGAATCCGGCCTCCGGGCAGGCCGAATGTCGGGAGGAATCCATGATGCCGAGTTGACTGTGGACTTGTACTACCAGGTTCAATTTGAAGCGGTTCAGTCGGATGGCCTGGTCGGGTTTGATTACCAGGACGACAATCCGGACAGAGATGGACGGGATTTGCTGGGATGGTTCTTTCCCATGTCAGGAAAGCTTGGGGAAACCGGATGGTCACTGAAGTGGATGCAGATCTGGCTGACGGACCCCGAGGGAGAAATGATCAGGCATCTGCCCGTGGCCATTTCTCCCTATGGGATTGACTGGCATGTCGGGTGGTTCCGAATGACTTATGAGAATGAAAAGGGAGAAGTTGTGCACGCTGATGGGCGCATCGAGATTTTCTCTCCGGAGGCAAATTTGGATGATGAGGATGATTCCGGGCAGTGGTACGCGGTTGCCGCGGACCTGAGTGGAAAGTTGGTTGAACGCGATGCAACGATCCAGTCCCTGCGAATGGAATTGCAGGAGGTCAAATTGCGTGTGGACGGACTCAGGCGGATGGTCGATCTTCTGGTAGGCGAGCGGGCTGACTTACGGGAGGAGAATGCTTTGTTAAAGCAGCAGGCAGTCGCAGCCGACCCCGTCGTTTTGGAAAAGCTGGCCGAATTGGAAGCGGAGAAATCTCTCATGGAAACAGAGCTAACCAGCCTGACGGAGAAAACAACCGAGCTTGAGGAAGCACTTCTGCAATCGGAGCTTGGTAAAATAGCGCTCCTGTCGGAATTGGATGAACAACCGCTTCCAGAGGAGTTGAATCTTCCGGTGGATAGGCCTCTTGGTGTGGTTCGGATAGTTGAGAAGGAGCCTGTCATCCAGCCCATCCCTAAAGAGGAGGCGACTGAGCAACAAGTGGACTCTCTGCCCGATAACCCCGAAAAGCGGGCGGCCTTCCGCGAACCTCCTCGCCGCAAGGGGCCAAGACGATTCCGTTGAGCAGCGTGGACAAGGCATTAAAACATCGAGTGAATGCCGCAAGAGTGGTCATTCGCAACCAGATCGAGTTCTTCAATAAGCTGAAGGGACAAGTGGCCTCTGAGTGGAAGGCCGACGATACCCGGGTCACTTTCGCCGATTTTGCCCTCTCAGAGAAAATAACCAGTGAACTGAGAGGATCTTTCAAGGACGACCAGTTTCTCTCGGAGGAATGTGTTCCCGCTGACGAGTCATTCGAGTTGGATAGCCGTTACATATGGATTCTTGATCCCATAGACGGCACGAACAATTACGCACTCGGGATGCCGTCCTGTGCCATTTCCCTCGCTCTCCTGAAGGAGGGGCAACCGGTTTACGGGCTGATCTACGATGGGGGTACGAATGAACTCATTGAGGGAGGCAAGTCTGTTGGCATGCGCCTGAATGGTCGCAAGTTTGAGCCTCCCAAGCGTTCGTTCGACCGAAAAACCGGCATGGTGGCGGTACACTTCCCCATTCAAGAAGGTAGATCCGCTCAATTGAGCGGCCTTTTTGAGCGATATCGTATCCGGAGCCTTGGAAGCGCCGCCTTGCATCTTGCTTATGTCGCCCTCGGACGGCTGGACGGGTCGTTGGACGAACGGGTCCGGGTGTGGGACATTGCCGCGGCATTCTGCCTGCTGGAAGCCGCAGGTTTGGAAATTCGCTTTCTTGACGGAAGCCCATTTCCAGTGAGACAATTCCAAATGGAGGGGTCTGTCATCCGCTATGCGGCGGGTAACGCCTCCTTTCTGACCAAGATTGAGAATTGGCTTGGCTGAATGCCGGACCTTGCCACTCTCTTGAGGCAGAACATTTTTTTTCAAAAGGAACTTAATGAAGATTTACATGAATGGGACCATGGTCGATGAGGCCGAGGCGAAAATTTCCGTGTTTGATCACGGTCTTCTCTATGGGGATGGCATTTTCGAGGGTATTCGTCTCTACAGGGGCTGTGTTTTTCGTCTTGATGAGCACCTCGAGCGTCTCGAAAAGTCTGCGCATGCCATCCTGCTCGATATGCCATGGGAGCGTTCGACCATTGCAGAGGCAATTTGTGAATGCTGCCGCGTAAATGCCCTGGAGGATGGATATATCCGTGTCCTGGTAACCCGCGGAGTGGGCACGCTGGGATTGAGTCATTTGAACTGCAATGATCCACAACTGATCATTATTGCTGACAAGATTACCCTCTATCCTGAGGAACATTACACGGAAGGCTTGAAGATAATCACATCCCCCACGCGGAGGGTTAATCCGGCTGCGCTTCCGCCAATGGTCAAGTCGCTCAACTACTTGAACAACGTCTTGGCAAAGGCGGATGCCCATCGTGCCGGATGTCTGGAAGCGATCATGCTCAACGACCAGGGTTATGTTGCCGAGTGCACCGGGGATAATATTTTTATCCGACACAAGGACAAGTGGTTCACTCCGCCAACCTCCGCCGGGGCCTTGCGGGGAATCACACGAGGGGCGGTTCTCGATATTATGGAGGACTTGGACATTTCCTGTTCAGAAACCAACATGACCCGTTACGATATTTGGACGGCTGACGAGATGTTCCTGACCGGCACCGCCGCTGAAGTGATCCCCGTTGTCGAGGTGGACGGACGGACCATTGGAAAGGGCAAGCCCGGGGAGAAAACCCATGAAATTCTGGAAGCATTTCATAACCTTGTCTCCAAGGACGGACAGATGATTCGGTAATCTTTCTTCTTTCCGCTGGAAATCGCCTCAATTGCGTTTATTATACGAGTATGGCAAAGCCCGATCAATGCAGCCACTGTCAAAAGCCGGCTACAATCCATCTAACGCAGATCATCGACAACAAGATCCACAAGGTCGATTTGTGTGAGGATTGCCCGTTCAAGGAGGGTGTGACCGACACAGAAGGGTTCTCCCTGGCCGATTTCATGTTGAAGGATCCTACAGCCATCGAGGGAGAGCATGGAGCCCTGCGCTGTGAAGCATGTGGGTTTACTCCGGCTGATTTTAAAAAGACCGGCCGTTTCGGATGCCCCAAGTGTTATGAGTCCTTCAAGAGGATTCTCGATCCCATGCTGATGAACATGCACAAAGACACCGTTCATCGGGGAAAAGTGCCTGAAAAGGCGTTGGCACGCCTGAGCCGGAAGCGCCGTCTTGACCAGCTGCAATCCGATTTGCAGGATGCTATCAACTCGGAGAACTACGAAGAGGCTGCACGCCTGAGGGATTTGTTAACAGAAGCGAAGGAATCCGTAAATCCATCCTGATCTCATGTTGATAACGCCTCTCATAGAAGAAAAAGCTGAATTGACTGGCGGTGGCCTGTCACCGGAGCCGATTGTCCTCTCGACTCGTATCCGGCTGGCCCGCAACTTGTCAGGAGAAGCTTTCCCGGGATGGGCGGATGAGCCACAAAGGGAATCGATTCTGGAGCGATGTTTTGAACAACTGACCCAGTTGCCTGCCCTGAAGGACGGCGTCTTTCTACAGATTTCCGATTTGACTGATCTGGAGAAGCAGGTCCTCGTGGAACGCCGGCTTGTCAGCCGTGAGCTAATTGAGACCACTGATGGGGCGGGGGTCCTGATCGCACCTGCGCAAGGGTTGGCCTTGATGATCAATGAAGAAGATCATTTGCGCATCCAGGGCCTGCATAGCGGCTTTAATTTTATCCGGACATGGGACGAGGTGGATGCCTTGGACAGTCAGATCGAGGATTGCCTCGATTATGCGTTTTCGGACGACTACGGCTACCTTACCGCCTGCCCGACGAATCTTGGGACGGGGTTGCGAGCATCGGCCATGCTGCACCTGCCGGGGCTCGTCATGCGCGGGCACATGGAGAAAGTCGTTCGCATGGTAAACCAGCTTGGGCTGGCGGTTCGTGGAAGCCTGGGTGAGGGCAGTGAGGCCACCGGGAGCATTTTTCAGATCAGCAACCAACAGACACTGGGGGAATCCGAACAGGACATCCTGAAGCGCCTGATCAACATTCTCCACGCCATCATTGAGCAGGAAAACAATGCCCGGGGGGTCATGCTGGAGAAGCAGCCAGAGGTGGTTTTTGACAAGATCGGGCGCGCTTTCGGGATTCTCTGCAATGGGCACCTGATCAGTTCACAGGAAGCGGTCAGCCACCTCAGCTTGATGCGTCTGGCAGTTGACATTGGCGTATTTCCCGCCGACAAGCGGGCAACTATCGACAGAATGAGCATGGAAGCCCAGCCCGGACATGTTCAATGCAGTGCTCAGGCTGATATCGAACCCGAGGAACGGGACAAGTTCCGGGCAACAAGATTCAGGGAACAATTTGCAACTTTCCCGACTCTAGACTTTAGTAACATTCAATGGACGCCGAATCCCTCAAAGGAAGAAGACAATGGAACCGATGAATAATTTCACCCCCCGGGCCCAGCAAGTGCTGGCCCTCGCCCGAAAGGAAGCCGACAGATTTCACCACAACTATGTCGGAACCGAGCATTTGCTGCTCGGATTGATCAATCTTGGCCAGGGTGTCGCCGTGAACGTTCTGCAGAAGATGGGACTCGACTTGGATACTGTCCGGACGGCGGTGGAAAAGCAGGTTGGCAAGGGCCCTCCGGCGAAACCAATTGGCAACATTTCCTATACTCCGCGGGTCAAGAAGGTCCTGGCGTTGGCCGGGAAGGAAGCCAAGGCACTCAACCACAGCTATGTGGGGACTGAGCATATCCTTCTCGGATTGCTAAGGGAGGGGGATGGTGTTGCCGCGCGGGTTCTCAAGAGCCTGGACGTTGATATTGACCGTTGCCGGGAAGAGATTCTCAGCGAGTTGGATCCCAATTTTGCCGGTGAGGCAGGTGCGCCTGGCGGGCCCAGCCCAGCCGGTGGCGGCGGCATGGCTGGACAGGAAGAGCGGCGGGAAACCAAGACACCTGCGTTGAAGGCCTTTGGGCGTGACCTGACCGAACTGGCCCGGAATGGCGAGCTGGATCCAGTCATTGGTCGGAAACAGGAGATTCGGCGGGTCGTGCAGGTGTTGTGCCGGCGAACGAAGAACAATCCGGTCTTGATTGGGGAAGCTGGTGTCGGAAAAACCGCTATCGTTGAAGGCTTGGCCCTCGAAATCGCCAACGGGATTGTGCCGGAGATTTTGGCCGACAAGCGCCTCATCACTTTGGATCTGGCCCTGATGGTTGCAGGTACCAAGTATCGGGGACAGTTTGAGGAGCGCATCAAGGCTGTCATGGATGAAATCCGGCGGGCCAAGAATGTCATTATTTTCATTGATGAGCTCCACACGATCGTTGGCGCCGGTGCCGCTGAAGGCGCCATGGATGCCTCTAATATTTTTAAGCCGGCCCTTAGCCGGGGTGAATTGCAGTGCATTGGTGCAACCACGTTGGCCGAGTACCGCAAATATATTGAAAAGGACAGTGCCCTGGATCGCCGCTTCCAGAGTGTCATGGTGGATGCCCCGAGTGTGGAGGATTCCATTGCGATCTTGAAGGGCATTGCCCCGAAGTACGAAGAACACCACAAGGTGGATTACACTGAGAAAGCCTTGGAGTCGGCTGTGCACTTGTCGGAGCGTTACATTACATCCCGGTTTCTGCCGGACAAGGCTATCGATGTTTTGGACGAGTCAGGCGCGCGTGCGCGGATCAGTTCCCTCAACCGGCCTCCGGAAATTGAAGACTTGGGGAAGACCATTGAGGAAATTTGTGGCAAGAAGGAGGATTCAATCAGCAAACAGCAGTTTGAGGATGCCGCCCGGTTCCGGGACGAGGAAAAGAAGCTTCGGGCCCAGCGTGAGGAAATGATTGAAGAGTGGAAGAAATCCCGTGCCGAGACCCGTATCACGGTCGACGAGGAGGACATGCTCCATGTCGTCAGCGACTGGACGGGCATCCCTTTGCGCCGGATGGAGCAAAAGGAGTCGGAGAAGCTGCTTAATCTCGAAAACGAATTGCAGGAGACCGTGATCGGTCAGGACGAGGCCACCATCGCCATTGCCAAGGCCCTTCGACGTAGCCGGGCCGACCTGAAGGATCCTCGTCGCCCGATCGGATCATTTTTGTTCATGGGCCCGACCGGTGTGGGTAAAACACACTTGGCCAAGACCCTTGCGGAATCGATCTTTGGCGATACAGAGGCTATCGTCCAAATCGACATGTCCGAATACATGGAGAAATTCTCCGTAAGCCGGCTGATTGGATCGCCTCCCGGGTACGTGGGATATGAAGAAGGTGGCCAATTGACGGAAACCGTCCGACGCAAACCGTACTGTGTGGTGCTCTTTGACGAGATTGAGAAGGCTCATCCGGATGTGGTCCAGATCCTCCTGCAAGTGCTCGAGGAAGGACGCCTGACGGACAGCCTTGGCCGGACCGTTGATTTTCGGAATACCATTATCATCATGACCTCGAATGTTGGAGCTCACATTCTGCAGAAGAATCAGGGGCTCGGATTCGGTATGGATGATGCCGAGGACACCTTCGAGAAAACCAAATCCAAGATCATGGAGGAGGCGAAGCGCGTCTTCAAACCGGAGTTCCTGAACCGGATCAACAGTATTATCGTATTCCATCAACTCCTTCGCAAGCATCTGCGTAAGATCATTGACATTGAAATGCGGGGAATCACAAGCCGCCTGGCTGAACGCCACTTGCCCTTGGAGGTTTCTGAAGGAGCGAAGGATTTCCTCATTGATCAAGGGTACGACGAAAAGTTTGGAGCACGGCCTCTGCGCCGGTCCGTTGAGAACAACCTGGAGGATCCTCTTGCGGAATCCTTGTTGAGGGGCGACTTGAAGGAGGGTGAGCCCGTTGTCGTCGACGTGACGGAAGACGGCAAGTCGCTGACCTTTACGCAGAAGGCGCCTGCGCCCGGCGTATAGAGGCCGCATTAGGCCGATTTCAATTGCCAGATTAACTCCCTTGGCCTACGCTTATTGGCGAAAGGAGGTGGCTCATGTTTAACGTAAGTCATGGTAAGGAAGTTGTCCTTCATGTGAGGAACAATATGGGTGTCCTTGGTGAAATTGCCCGGTTGGTGGCCGAGCGGGGTGGCGAGGTAATTGCCGTTTCCTGTAGTGTCGAAGAGGACTTGTGTGTACTTCGGCTAATTACGGATGACAACCTCAGGATGTGCGATGTCCTCCGCGAACACGGGTATGCACCACAGGAGGAAGACGTTGTCCTTCTGGAATTACCGCATAAACCGGGAATGCTGAGGAAATTGACGGTTCGGCTAGGAGAGGAGAATATTGATATCCGCTCCCTCTATGCTTCCGCCAGTCCCAAGGATGAATACTGTCTGATTGTTCTAAGGACGACAAATGATGCACGTGCCATGGTGGCATTGTGTGATTACGAGACAGAATATGCATGATCCGGCAGCCGCGCTTTTCACAAGAAAGCGCTTTTTGTTTTAACTGGCCGGAAGCTGTTTCCAAACAGTCATTCGAGCTCCACTCGTCCTGTCTTGAGTGGAGCTCTTTGTAAGGTGATGGCCGGTGGTTGTGGATCCCTGCCTTCAATATGGTCGTTTGCGGACAGAAAAAGCCCCATTCGGTTTCCGGAATGGGGCCTGTTGAAATAACTGCGAGAAGGCTTACTTTTCTTCCTTTACGCTGAGGCGCTCGACGGTCTTCTTCTCCAAATCCCTGGGCATTTCCTCGTAGTGGGAGAATGATTCCGAATGGAATCCACGACCTCCGGTAATGGACCGTAGCGTGGTGCTGTAGCGGTAGAGCTCCATCATCGGGACCTGGGCCTTGATGATCTGGAATTTTCCTTCAGCGTCCATTCCACTGATTCTACCCCGGCGGCTGGAAATATCACCCATGACATCGCCCATGAATTCTTCCGGAACCTTTATTTCAATCGCCATGATAGGCTCAAGCAGGCAGGGACCAGCGTCCATGAACGCCTGACGAAAAGCTCCCTTTCCGGCGATCTGGAACGCAATATCCTTGGAATCCACCGGGTGCATTTTGCCATCGTAGAAATCGATTTTCACATCGGTTACGTGACAACCAGCGAGAATACCCTCGACGCATGCTGACTGAACACCCTTTTCCACAGAGGGAACAAAAACGCGGTCGACGTTCTGTCCGACCAGGGAGTGTCCGAAATCGATTCCGGAATCACGAGGAAGTGGCTCGATCCGCATCCAGACTTCACCAAACTGGCCCGCACCACCACTTTGCTTCTTGTGGCGGTACTTGGATTCCGCCTTCTTGCGAATGGTTTCGCGGAAAGGAATCTTGGGTTCCTTGAGAAGGATATCCACATTGAACCGTCTCTTCAGGCGACCCTTGATCACCTCCAGATGCAGTTCCCCTTGTCCGGAAATAACCAGCTCTCCGGTTTCCTGGTTGCTGACGTACAGGAATGTGGGATCCTCCTCGTGAAGGGTGGATAGCCCTTCCGCAAGTTTGTCCTCATCACCCTTGGCGGCGACTTCCAGTGCTCCATGGATATTGGGTTTCGGGTATTCCACTGCCGGCAGTTTCACTTTCCTTTCCGGGCTGGACAGGGTATTGCCGGTGTGGGTGTCCTTCAATTTGACCATCACACCGATGTCCCCGGGCCCAATCCTCTCCAAGGGGTCACGTTCGTGTCCTTGCAGGGTGTAAATCTGACTGATTTTTTCCGGGCAATTCCGGTCGGTGTTGTACAACTCCATGCCCTGCTTGATTTCCCCGGAATAGTTCCGGCAGAACGACAATTCACCCACGTGGGGTTCACTGATCGTCTTGAAAATGTAGCAGGATGCGTGCTTGTCGTTAAGCGAGATTTCCGTGTCTCCGCCCTTGTCATCCAATGCAGGGACAGTCTTCCGGTCAACTGGGCTGCTACCGTACTTGGCAATGAAATCCATGACCCGGGCCACTCCCACGTTGGTGGTTGCGGAAGTGACAAAAACAGGAATGAAGCTCTCCGCCTGGATAGCTGCGTGAACGCCAGCCCGCAGTTGCTCCTCGCTCAGGCTTCCTTGCTCAAAGAAGGTTTCCAATAGGCTGTCATCGGCCTCCGCAACGTATTCAATCAATTCCCGATGAAGCCCCTTTACGCGTTCGAGCGCATCCCCTGCGGCCGGTTTCTCGGTGTATTTGCCGGATCCGTCCGTGGCGTAGTCAATCTCCTCGGTTCTCATCACATCCAGAACCTGATTGAATCCGGGGCCCGGATTCAGGGGCAGTGTCATTGGCAACACGCTACTGCCGAAATGGCTCTTGAGGTCCTCAAGAATGGCATCGAAATCCACGTTTTCGCGATCGGCTCCGTTGACCACAATCATTTTTGGAATGCGGTATTGGGATGCATATTCCCAGACCTGGTCGGTACCGAGTTCAGCACCACTGTTCGCGTTGACGGTCACCAGCGCAAAGTCACCGACCCGCAACGCACCGAGACCTTCACTGATGAAGTCCAAGTATCCTGGCGTGTCGATGATATTGAATTTCCTCGAATCCCACTCGCAGTGGAGGAGGGAAGCATGGACCGAAATCTGCCGCTCCTTCTCACTCGCGTGGTAATCGGAGACGGTCGATCCGGCTTCAATTGAGCCAAGGCGCTTGATGGCGCCAGCGCATCGCAGCATGGCTTCCGTTAACATTGTTTTGCCTGAGGCCTGATGGCCCACGACGGCAAAGTTCCTTATGTTTTCGGGGGTATATACTTTCATGAAATTGTTAGAACATAAAATAGACTAGGCGTACCTATCCGGCACAGGTCGAACCATATGACCGGGAGAAGCATTGCCAAGAGCAAAACGCTCAAGAGTCCCAACAATCTTTTATTCTTCCCGGACGGGGTTTTCCAATGGCCCGATTCCCTCGATTTCCACCCGATAGGAATCGCCCTCCCTCAGAAACCGTTGAGGGGAACGGGCTGCGCCAACACCGGAAGGCGTCCCCGTCAAAATGACCGTTCCGGCGGGCAGGGTGCTGCTCCCGCTGATGAAGGCGATCAGTTCCGGCACGCTGAATATGAGGTCCGAAGTGTGGCCATCCTGCATCATCTCACCGTTCAGATACCCCTTTATATGAAGGTTCCCGGGGTCAGGAATGTCATCGGTGGTGACGATGTGCGGCCCCAGCGGGCAAAATGTATCGAACCCCTTGCCCCGGCAGAATTGTCCGCCACCCCATTCCTTTTGCCAGTCGCGAGCGCTGACATCGTTGGCCGCCGTGTAACCCAAAACCTTGCTCAAGGCCTCCTCGGCGTTCACGTTGCGGCAAGTCGTGCCAATGACCACTGCCAGCTCCGCTTCAAAGTCGACCTTGTCGCTGCGCAAGTGGCGGGGCAACTCAATGGGCTTGTCCGGGTCGAGAAGCGAGTGGGGCATCTTGATGAAGAATACCGGGCGCTCGGGCACAGATCCCCCCAACTCCAGGGCGTGAGCCCTGTAGTTTTGTGCAATACAGACAATAAGCGGCGGGGTCAGCGGGGCCAGCCGCTCGCGGATCGGGACCAGCGTGTCCGTCACCTCAAATTTGCCAAATATGTCCCCTTCAATGAGGAATCCCTCGGTGGTGGAAATTTCGCTCAGGAGGACAATGCATCCAGATTCGTCACGTGTCCGGGTGATTTTCATGCTCTGAAAGGAGTTGATTGTAAAATATCCTCGACAAAAGAACTTCTAATGATCTATTGCGTAGAGGTTTACGGATTTAACAAGACTGGGTCCCAGTAATACATACGCATGAGAAAGAAAATCGTTTCGCCGAGGAAATTCGTCAAGCCGTCATTCGCTTACCTTATTGAGAAGAAGCGCGATGGCGGGGAATTCACGCAGGAAGAGATCCGCTACATTGTGGACTCTATCATCGACAAGGACATGCCTCCACATCAGCTGGCGGCACTGTGTTCCGTCATATATTTCCAGGGAATGAGTGCCCAGGAGACAGCAGTCCTTTCCGAGGAAATGATGCTTTCCGGAGAGGTGATCGACCTTTCACGCCTGACTCGTCCCAAGATCGACAAGTATTCCACCGGTGGGGTTGGTGACAAGACCACGCTGGTTCTGGTTCCGCTGGCGGCGGCCTGTGGGGTTGTCATGCCCAACATGAACGGGGTGGACGAAGAATTTGTGATCAGCACGCTGGACAAGCTCAGTGCGATCCCCGGATACAATCCGAAGTTGGATATCGATCCCTTTGTGGACCAACTGAGGGATGTTGGATGTGCGATTACCGAGCAGTCCAACGATATTGCCCCGGTGGACAGCATCATTTACAACATGCGTCAGCAGACGGCAACTATTCCCAGCTTGCCACTGATTACCGGATCAGTACTGAGCCGGAAGTTGGCCCAGGGTTCTGAAGGCCTGGTTGTCGACGTCAAGTGGGGTAACGGATCCTTTATCCGTGATGTTGAGCAGGCCCGCCAGCTGGCACGCTCCATTACACGGGTTGGCCGCTCCATGAAACGTCGCTGTGTGGCACTCGTGACCGACATGAACCAGCCGTTGGGAGACACGGTTGGAACGGGACTGGAACTGCAGGAGGCAGTGCGCCTGCTCAAGGGCGAAGGCCCGGAAGACTTGCAGGAGTTGGTGCTCAAGCTTGGCATGGAGATTGTCCGCCTGGCAGGTGTTGCCGGTTCCACATTGTCCGCCAAGCAGACTGTCCAGCGCGCCCTCAAGGAAGGCACCGCCTTTGAGAAATTCAAGGAAATGGTTGCCGCACAAGGCGGGAAAACCGCCTGCCTGGACGATTTGGAAAAGTTCCCCAAGGCGAAGTACGTACGCAAACTGCCGGCTCCCAAGCGCGGATACGTTCACACCATCAACGCTGGCATGATTGCCCGCGGTGTCCAGTTGCTGGGGCTGTCCTCTCCGAAGGCCAAGAAACTCGATCCTGCGGTTGGTGTTTCCGAAATCAAGAAAGTGGGAACGCAGGTCAAGCAGGGTGAGCCGCTGATGATGATTCACTATAATGATGAATCCAAGCTGGATAGTGCCCTGGAGTACTTGAAGGCGGCCTACCGTCTGGCACCGAAGCGCCCGAACACGCCTGAGCTCATCGTCGAGCGCGTGGCCTAGTTCATCCGATTTAATTTAACAGCAAGGCCCCGTCCACATGGACGGGGCCTTTTCTTTTTTCAGAAAGAATTTGGATTGGGCTTACAGCTTTTCCGCAAGTGCGATGGCCTTCAACATGCCGGTAGCCTTGTTGACCGTTTCCTGGTACTCGGCATCCGGTTTTGAATCGGCAACCAGTCCGGCACCGCTTTGCACATAAATGGTCTCGTCCTTGATGGTCGCGGTGCGAATCGCGATGCAGGAATCGAGGTTTCCATCGTATGAAAAATAGCAGACGGCGCCGGCGTACGGGCCGCGCTGGTCCTCTTCCTGTTCAGCGATGATCTGCATGGCCCGGATTTTGGGCGCGCCACTGACCGTTCCCGCCGGGAACGTGGCACGCATCAAGTCATAGGCATTCTGTTTTCCGCTGAGTTGACCCTCCACTTGTGACACGATGTGCATCACATGCGAGTAGCGCTCCACCACCATGTACTCGGGCACCTTGACGGAACCATAATCACAGACCCGGCCCAAGTCGTTCCTGGCAAGGTCGACGAGCATCAAGTGCTCCGCTCGTTCTTTTTCATCCGCCAGCAGTTCCTTCTCATAGGCCAAATCCTCGTCGGTTGTCTTGCCGCGCGGGCGCGTTCCGGCGATTGGACGTACCTCGGCCAGGCCATCCGTCAGGCGGACGTGCACCTCCGGGGAGGCGCTCACCAGTGAGTAGGGCCCCGCATCGAAGAGAACCATGTAGGGGGAAGGATTGACGATCCGCAGGACGCGGTACAAATCGAGTGGAGAACGCGTGAACTCCTTTTCAAAGCGCTGGCTTCCGACAACTTGAATGACGTCACCCGCGCGAATATATTCCTTGCAGGTATCCACCATTTCCTCGAATCGCGCCCGGGTGAAGTTGCCTTGGGGGACATCGATTTTGTCCGCATGGGGAACCGGCAGGGTCGGTATCTCGCGTCCACGGCGCATGCTGCCAGCCAAATAGTTGACCGCCTGAACCGTCTCCTCGTACACGCGGTCGGCCTCGGCAGGATCCTCCACATGGGCATTCACCAGCAATCGGATCGTCTGGCGGGCGCGATCGAAAATGACCAAGGTGTCCGTGATCAGGAAGTGAGCGATGGGCATCTCCAGCACATCGTTCTTGGCCAATGGGACGGTGGGTTCCACGCAATGGATGTACTCGTAACTAAGATAGCCAACAGCCCCTCCGATGAATCGGGGCATGTCCGGTAACCGGACGGGCTTGTAGCGGTCCATTTCTTCCTGCAGGACTTCCAGCGGGTCGTCCGGGCAGGGGACTTTCTCTTCCCGGCCGTCCCGGTAGCGGATGATGACATCGCCACCAAGGTGCATTTCCATGGTCTTGCGTGGCTGGACACCGATAAAGGAGTAGCGGTTCAGATTGGCCCCGCCCTCGATCGACTCAAGCAGGTATGCGGGTTCTCCGGCTTCCTTCAATTTTGAATAAACGGAGACGGGGGTCTCGAAATCCGCCATCAGGTCGGCATAAACCGGGATCAAGTTGCCTTGCTTGGCATATTCCCGGAATTCGTCACGGGTGGGAAAAATCTCCATGTGGATAAAGCTATTCGACGGTGACGCTCTTGGCCAGATTCCGTGGCTTATCAACATCGCATCCGCGTTCCACTGCAATGTAGTACGAGAGCAGTTGCATGGGAATGGCGACCAAGGTGGCGTGGTTGATTTCGTGGGTTTCCGGAAGTTGAATGACTTCATCGGCCAGATCCTCCGGAAAGTCCTTGCCAGCATCGGTTATGGCGATCACGGGCCCCTTGCGGGCCTTGATTTCCTGGATGTTCGCCAGGGACTTCTTGAAAATTTCCCCCTTGAGGGCAATGGCGACTGTGGGGCAGTCCGGGCTGACCAGTGCAATCGGTCCATGTTTCATTTCTGCCGCCGGATAGCCTTCCGCGTGAATGTAGGAAATTTCCTTCAGTTTCAGGGCTCCCTCAAGGGCAATGGGAAACATCAACTGACGGCCGAGGAACAAAAAGTCGTTGTGCTGGGCGTACTTCTTGGCGATTTCCTTGATTTGGTCCGACCGGGAAAGCGCCTGGGCAATCAGGCCCGGAGCGTTTTTCAGGGCATTGGTGATTTCCTTGCCATCGGTAAAACTCATGTCCCGCATGCGGGCGAAGTACAGGCTCAGCATGGCCACGATGTGGCACTGGGAGGAATACGCCTTGGTTGATGCCACGCCGATTTCCGGCCCGCTGTGCTGGAAGATTCCCCCGTCATTTTCACGGGCAATGGTCGAACCGACCACATTGGTGATCCCGAGGACGCGGTAACCCTTGCGCTGGGCCTCGCGTTGAGCCTCCAAGGTGTCGATGGTTTCTCCGCTTTGGCTGATGGTGAAGACGAGTGTATTCTTGTCCAGTGGGGCATTCCGGTAACGAAACTCACTGGCATACTCCACTTCAACCGGTATGCGGGCATACTTTTCGATCAGGTACTCAGCCACCAGACAGGCGTGCCACGCTGTTCCACATCCGAGGAAAAGAATGCGGTCAATCTGACGGAGTTCCCGCGGGGCAATGTTCAGCCCCCCAAACTGTGCCGTGCTGTTGTCCTGTGAGAAGCGTCCGCGCATGGCATTCTCAATGGCCATTGGCTGCTCGAAGATCTCCTTCAGCATGAAATGGGGATAGCTGCCCATCTCGGCGTCCTCGATATCCCAGCTGATCGTATCAATGGTGGGGGATATCGCCACCTCATCCATCGTGGTGATGGAAAAGTCGGTGCTCGAGACAGTGGCCACTTGGCCGTCATCCAGATAGACAACGTTCTGTGTGCGCCCGGCAAATGCGGTCACGTCCGAAGCGAGGAAATTCTCCCCATTGCCGACCCCGATGACCAAGGGGCTGCCCTTGCGTGCCCCGATGATCAAGCCGGGCAGATCCTTGCACGTCAAAATGATGCCGTAGGTGCCTTCAACCTGGGATAGCGCGCCGCGTAGCGACTTCAGGAGGGCATCCTGTGGATCAACCCCGTTCTGCTGAAGCTCGGCTTCATACAGGAAGGCAATCAGGTTAAGCAGGACCTCTGAATCGGTCTCGCTTTGAAACGTGACATCCTTTGATTCCAGCTCCCGTTTGATCAGGGAAAAATTCTCAATAACCCCGTTATGGGCCATGGACAGCTTCCCGTTCCATGAGAGATGGGGGTGGGCGTTGTTGTCGGTTACGCCCCCGTGTGTGGCCCAGCGCGTGTGGGAAATCCCTGTTTGCCCCGCATGATCGTGACTGAGGGTCTCCTTGCGAAGGTTGTCCACCCGGCCGGTTTTCTTCACAACGTGAAATTGATTGCCCTCGGAGATGCAGATTCCAGCGGAATCATACCCCCTGTACTCAAGCCTGCGAAGCCCGTCCAAAAGGATTGGCGCCGCTTCTTGTTTTCCGATATATCCAACAATACCGCACATAATTGGTTTGCATAACAAAGCCAGTCGAACCATATAGCAAGCACAGAACAAGAACCTCCAAGACACCAAATTCCGTAAAATGAAATCAAAAGTTGTATGTGTGATCATGGGTGGAGGGCGTGGCACTCGCCTGCATCCCCTAACTTCTGAACGTTGTAAGCCGGCAGTCCCCCTGGCAGGCAAATACCGCCTGGTTGATATACCGATCAGCAACTGCCTCAACTCCAATCTGAATCAAATCTTTGTTCTCTCACAGTTCAACACGGCTTCCTTGCATCGTCACATCCAGGAGACCTACAAGTTTGACCCATTTGGAGGTGGTTTTGTGGACATTTTATCCGCGGAACAGACCCAGAAAGGCGATTCGTGGTATCAGGGTACGGCGGATGCCGTCCGCCAGAATCTTCACCACTTGGATGTGGCTGATGATGACTTGGTCTTGATCCTCTCCGGGGACCAGCTTTACCAGATGGATTTTGAGGCCCTGATCGATCAGCACCGCGAAAACGAAGCGGCTGTAACGATTGCCGCGAAGGCCATGCCAACATCTGAAGTGCACGGTCTTGGCCTGATGCGGGTGGGGGACGATCTTTCTATCAAGGAGTTTGTGGAAAAGCCGACCGATCCGGCTGTCATCGAGAGTCTTGCTCTCAGTGAAGCGGTGACCGCCAATTTGGAAGGTGATGGGGACAAGTATGTATTGGCGAACATGGGCATCTACTGTTTCGATATGCGAGTCCTGCGGGATAGCTTGGACAATACATATACGGATTTCGGCAAGGAGGTCATTCCGCATCTTCTGGGCAAGGTGAACCTGATGAGTTATGTCTTTCAAGGATACTGGGAAGACATTGGAACGGTGCATTCCTTCTTTGAGGCAAACTTGAGCCTGACCGAGTTGGTCCCGCCCTACAATTTCTTCGACGGTGGTAATCCCGTTTATACGCGTGCTCGCTATCTGCCGGCTTCAAAAGTCAGCGGAGTGAAGGTCAATAAATCGATCATTGCCGGTGGTGGCATCGTCAATGATTGTGAAATCGATCGCGCCGTGATTGGTGTTCGCTCGGTTATCCGCAAGGGGAGCGCATTGCGCAATGTTGTTATGATGGGTGCGGACGATTTTGAAAGTGATGCTAACCGGCAGGAGAACAGGGATCTGCAGCGCCCGGACATCGGTGTCGGTGAAAACTGTTACATTGAAAATGCCATTATCGACAAGAATGCCCGGATCGGAAACAACGTCCGGCTGAGTCCTGAAGGGAAGCCCGACATGTACGAGAATGGAGACGTGATCGTCCGGGACGGGGTGTTGCTCGTGACAAAGAATGGTGTTGTTCCCGACGGTACGGTTATTTGAGCCAATACATGGATGAGAAAGATCATCCACGTTGACATGGATTTCTTCTTCGCGGCAATCGAGTGCCGCGATGACCCGTCCATAGCCAGCCAGCCGGTTGGGGTAGGTGGCAGTTCCAATCGAGGCGTCCTGACCACATGCAACTACGTGGCACGGGAGTTTGGGTGCCGTTCGGGGATGCCTGTATTCAAGGCGCTGGAACTCTGCCCGAACCTTGTCATCAAGCCGGTGCGGTTCGACGTTTACCGGCAGGAGTCCCGTAAAATACGGAAGATATTCGCCTCCTACACGGATCTCGTGGAGCCCCTTTCCCTTGATGAAGCCTACTTGGATGTGAGTCACCACAGGCGCTACGCATATGACATCGCCAAGGAAATCCGGGCGGAAATATTCCAGCAGACCCGGTTGACAGCCAGTGCGGGAATTGCCCCGAACAAGATGCTGGCAAAAATCGCCAGTGACTGGCGTAAGCCGAACGGGCAATTTGCAGTACTGCCCAAAGACGTGGATTCCTTCATGAAGGATTTGCCGGTTCGACGAATCCCGGGCGTGGGGCCGCGTGCAGAGGAAATATTTCTAAAGCATTCCATTGAGACTTGTGGAGACCTTCAGGAAGTCCCGATCAATGAGCTTGAGCATTGGTTGGGAGCGAGCCGTGCAACCGAGCTCTATGCCAGGTGTCGGGGGGAAGACGATCGTCCAGTGGAACCGGAGCGCGAACGAAAGAGCCTGAGTGTGGAAAGAACCTTTCCAAAGGATATCGAATCCCTGGATGGCTGTGAACAGCAATTGCCGGTTTTGTTGGATGAGCTCGAAAAGGATCTGGGCAAGATGAAGGAGTCACGCGCCTTCAACAAGGTGTTCGTAAAACTGAAATTTTCCAACTTCAAGCAGACCACCAAGGAACAAGCTGGGACCGGTCTGGATCCCGAGGTTTTTAGCAGCTTGATGCGGACAGCCTTCGAGCGAAGCCCGCATGCGGTTCGCCTGATCGGAGTGGGGGTCCGCTTTCCTGAATTGGAAGATGATTCGCAACTGGAACTTGGATTCAGTTGATTGCCCACTCCACCGACTTCTCTGGATCGGTCCATTCGAAGTGAATCATTCGAACTGAGTCGGACCCTTTGGAGCTTGGTGTCTTCAATAACCAAACCCGGGCCGATTTGGTCATCGCCAGGCCATCCTCCTGCATGGAGACAGCCATGTGCAATACCCACGCTGATCCGTGGGGAACCAATGGTGGACCCGTCCGGAGGAAGCCCCGGGCCGGAGCAAAACGCAAAAGTGGGTCCTCCCCGTAAACCTGTTCGAATGCGTGGATCAGTTTTCCCCGGTTAAAGAAGTCAGGAATGCTGGTGCTCGGGTCCCTTTCAATCTGGGTCACCAGCCGATTGATTGCCGAATGCAGAGCCGGCTGGGTGGGCACCCAGTAATCAGAGGCATTCTGGGGATTGGCGTGCTTTGGGTACTCGAATACCGCTTCCTCCAAATCCATGCCAAACGCCATTTGCCATGCCTCTCCCGACAAGCTGTTGACCGGAACGCCTTCGGCAAAATTAAACTCCCGCTTCCCGGGTATATTTCGCTTGGTAGAGTGAAAGGAGTTGGGCCATTTTGTCATGAAAAAGTCATTAACTTTATTGGCATGCGGTGATCCAAGCAGGAATGCGTTATTCCAATCAGGTAAATTGGTGGCCTCCATAAGCGAGCTGGGTTCAGACCCGGGCCAGGACAAGATGGAGATGGCCGATGGCGGCTGGTATGGATGAGGCGTTGAATGACGTAAATCAATGATCTTGGTATTCAGGAGTGAATGGAAAGGAATCATATCACCAGCCGCATCAACAAGGGAGTACCCCGGATGCAGGTATGGTTGGCGCGGATCCAGGAGACTCTGGAGGGATTCCTTGGGACGGCTGGCAAGAATTTGCAGATGTGTGTTTTCGGGACGGAATGAAAGACTTCCTGATTCGATGTAGAAGGGCCGGTTGGGGTCGTCCGCGCGCGTAAAGTGGATATTGGGGAAGCTGTTGATGAAGGCGTTGGTGTGAAACCAGTCAATTTGCGCCTGCTTTGCCGGAGGGCCCTCGACGGGACTGCATGTGACCGTGATGCCCGTTTCGGATGGCTTGAATTCTATTCGGATCTCGTCAGCCGAGCCCATCTGAAACGCGGGATGTATTGTCCGGGCGAGGCCCTCTGGTTGAGTCTGGTCGTCCGGCTCTGACAGGACACGAACCGCTCCTGCCCCAATTGTGCGGTTTGTCCGCACCCACGCATGGATGCCGGATTCGCCGGTGTGGGTGTTCTCACAGGCATCAAGCGGGATCCATCCGGTTGAGATTCCCGCACTGACGTTATGAATACGAATGCTTGGCATGTTTCCTATCCGAACCATGAAGGCGGGATCTTTACCGCTGCTTTCGTGGAATCGCATCGCCCGGTTGTAGGGATTCCAGACACCACAATCGATGTAGAAGCGGAGGCGGATTACTTTCCGTGGTTTATCAACTGGTCCGGTTGCGAAGATTCCGAATCTAAGATTGATATGCGTGACGACCGGCACCATGGCCGGGTCGGCATCCGGGGTGAATGGGATTGGTGAACCGTTCGGCACCCAGGATCCTGAATCCCATTGATTCCCCGTTATGGATCTGAATGAATCATGCACCGGGTCTGCTTCAGAGACGCCGTATGTCAGCCAGGATTGCCATGGCCACCACTTTGGCGGGGGTTGGCTGGCGGGAGCCAATCCAATGTCTTCCAGTGTCCAACTCAGGCTTGTCCGGAGTTGAGATCCCTCGGGAGACAGGATGACGTCGTTCCCGTTGTAGTGGAAATTCGATACGGCAGATTTGAATCGGGTTCCCAAGTTTCCATAGGTCAGCTCGTTCCATGTATGGTGTCCATCCATGTTTTGGGTGGCTAAAATCAGGGAAAAGGTATTCTCCCTGGTATGATCCTTCTTGAGAGCGGTGATGGCATGCCGCGTATTCAGGATGTTCTCAAGATGTCCGATCAACTGGGGAACATGCCAGCGGATGATGTCCCGCGCTTGCTCATGCTTTTCCTGACGGGATTGCATTTCCCGTGAGAACAAAGCCTGCTCAATGAGAAATGTCCCCAGCAGGAGAAGAGTCACTCCAATTGCCAAGGCAAGTGGCAGGATGAATGCCGCTGTACGGGATGCGTTAACCACAAACACACACAATCTTTGGCGGAAGAGCGCCAATCAAGTATGGGGAACGGTCAATTTGGGGTAACGCTGACCCTCAGGCGCTTGTCGGGACACAAGTACTTGTTGGCGAATGCTGTTAGGTCCTTCACGGTGAGCTTGTTCAAGCGATCCTCGTAAGTCAGCCAATTCATGACCGGCTTCCCATAAAGGGCGTTGAGGCTGGCCTTGGTTGCCCGGGTGGAGGGACTCTGCAAGGAGAACCGGCTGTGGACGATCAGGCGCGTGCGGGCAGCATTCATTTCCTCGGAGGAGAGAGCACCATCGCGGATTCTCTGCAGTTCCTGATCAAAGCATGCATAGACATCGCTGGTTGAATCAGGATGCGTACCCGCGTAGAGGCAGAAACATCCGAAATCGTAGGCGAGCAGACGTGACGCGCCAACAAAATATGCCAGGGAGCGATCTTCGCGGACGGCCTTGAAAAGGGGCCCCGCCATGTCTGAGAGAATTTCGTCCAGCAGTTCGGCGGCGTGTGTATCGTCAGAATGAATACCCACATCCGGGTAGGCCTCGAGCACGACCGCCTGTTCACGATCCAGTTTTTCATTCACTTGCTTGGTAGTGGCTGGCAAACGGCATTCTGCCTTCGGGCGCTCAAAATCTCCGGCGGGAATCTTCTCAAGAAGATTCTCCAGTTGTGGAAGGATAGTTTCCTCTTCAAAGTCACCGGTGATCACGATGACCGCGTTTGACCCGACCAGCAAATCCTGGTGCAGCTTCCTGATGGATTTTTCATCCAGATTGCCCGCACTCTCAACCGTGCCGCATGGATGGTGAGCGAATGGATGATCGCCGAAAAAGTGTTTCCGCAAAGCTAAACGGCCAAAGTCGAGGATATCATCCTCCATATCATGGATGTGTGCTACCTGCGCCTCACGTTCCCGGACAAGGGTTTCTTCCTTGAAGGCCGGATGCAGAAGTGCCTGTTCCAGTAGTTGGATTCCCTTGTCCAGTTCCTCGGGCATCAACTCCACTGAAAGGGCGTAGGTGTTGTTTCCCGAGGCATCCATCATGAACCCGCCTCCCGATTCCAGTTTGTCGGCGACTTCGCTAGCTGTGTTGAATTCAGTATCGCGGGTCAGCAGGGTGGTCATCAGGGAAGTGGCTCCATAGTGTCCGGATGACTCCAGAAGGGGCCCACCCAAGCCGCTGAAGCGAATCCATGTTCGTGGCAGGCGCTTGTCTTGTTGCCAGATCAGGCGCGCACCATTTGAGAGCGTCTTTTCTTGAAATGGCGGAAGAGCATCAGCACTCCGTTTGCCGGAACTAATTGACCTGAAGGATTCTGGAAGGAGCGTGGACACATTGAGCTGACTGGCGTCGAATGTTCGTTGCGCGAGTTCCCGAACAGCATCAGCGGTGAGCGACTGGATTCGTCCAAAGTAGCGCTTCGAATAATTCAGGTCTCCGACCAAGGCAGTCATCAGCCCCAGACGGGATGCCAATCCGGAAGCGGTTTGCCGCGAATGAATTTCACTGACCATGGCAAACCGTCGGGCCTTCTCAACTTCCTCCCCTGTGAAACCGTCACGCCCAAGCGACTGGCAGTAGGCGATGATCTCCTCCTCAGCCCGGAGGGCTTTCTCCGCATCCGTCTGGTACTGGATGAACAGCAGCCCGGGATGGGCGGGATTCCACATGGAAGCGTTGATGTAGTGGACCAGGCCAAGCTCCTCGCGCAGTTTCTGGCGCAGGCGACCGCTGTGGCCGGATCCGATTATGGCGGCCATGACGTCCAGCGCAGGGGAGTCATCATGTCGCAATCCGGGAACCTTGTAGGCCATCAATCCACGGGCCATGTTGTAGTTGCCGAACAGGCGTGATTCACGAATGGCCAACTGATCATTCTCCGTTGGCACAATCACTGGCTTGAGGTTGCTCCTCGGGAACTTTCCAAAGGTATTGTTTATCTTGTCCCCCAAGCTGTCCGGATCAAAATCGCCGACGATTGAAAGGACCATGTTGTTGGGTTGGTACCGGGCCTTGTAGTATTCCGACAGGCAGTTCCGGGTCACTTGCTCGAACAGCGAGCGGTGACCAATGACCGGATATTGAAACGGGTGGGTGCGGTAGGCTGTGGAAAACAGGGCCCGTGAGACGATCCGGTCCGGATCATCCAGAGTCATGTCAATTTCCCTCAGAATGACATCCCGCTCCTTCAGAACTTCCTCCTCCGGGAGGGAGGCGTTCAGGGTCTGGTCCGCCAGCAATTCAAGGATGGTGTCAAGAGATTCGCTTGGTCCGTCAATGTAATAGACGGTACGGTCAAATGCCGTGTAGGCGTTGATTTGGCCACCAAAGGCCTGGACTTCCTCGGCGATGTCCCCCGGACCCCGTTTATGGGTTCCCTTGAACAGCATGTGCTCGAGAAAATGGGAAAGGCCCGATCCAAGGTGGGCTTCCTCGTGAATGCTGCCGGTCTTGATCCACGTCTGGACGCTGACAACCGCATGGGACGGATTTGCCTGAAAAACGACGGTTAGCCCGTTGTCGAGGGTCAGCGTTTCCGGAGAGTCAGCAAGCAGGGTTTTCAGTGAGGTGGGGAGATCGTCGGAAAGGGGGCTCATGCAGGGTAGGGATTATTGACTCAGACTGGAGGCCAGCGATCGGCAAAACTTCTTTGATGGGAGGAACGGCTGGACGAAAGTTTCCTCGAAATCATATAGGGCGTCGAAGTCTTCGATCCGGTCCTCCTCGGTTTTGCCGAAGATACCGTATTCGACAAGGTTGAAAACGATTTGGCCAAAGTCCTCTGTTCGGTTGATTCCCCATGAGGTGAGAAGCGTATACGCCATGGGTCCAAATTGCTCGAGACCGTAGTCGCGGATGCCCTCTGACAACTCCTGCCCGGTGACGTGGCGATGCTTATTGGTTTTCTCACGTTCACGGATCCCCGCCAATGTGAAGTCCAGAGCCAGCCGCAGGAAGAGATATGCACCGGGGGCATACCGGGAGTCCTCCTTGCAGATAAGTTGTACAACCTCCTGGAAGTTCTTTGCCGACATATACTGGCTAATGAAAGCCCATTGCGCCCGGTGGCAAATTCAATCCGCAGATTCTCGCCAGCTTAAAACAGCTCCAACTGGGGCCGGTCTTCGCCGGGTGGGGCATTTTTACGAGCCCGCATGCGCTTGCGCAGGATATTGTGTGAGGAGTCGTCGTCCTCAAGTCGGGAAAGGATGACTTTTGCCCGGTTGATGACGGAATCGGGCAGGCCGGCCAGTCGGGCCACCTGGATCCCGTAGGACCGGTCAGCTGCGCCCCGCTGGACCTGCCGGACGAAGATAATGGAGTCGTTCCATTCCTTGACGGCCACGCAATAGTTACGGATGCGGTCGAGTTCACCCTCCACCTGTGTCAATTCGTGGTAGTGGGTGGCGAACAAGGTGCGTGGACCCCGGTCGCCCGTGCCGTGCAGATACTCCACCACTGCCCAGGCGATGCTGAGCCCGTCGTAGGTGCTGGTGCCTCGTCCGATTTCATCGAGAATAATGAGGCTCTTGTGAGTGGCGTTGTTGATGATGTTGGCGGTCTCGTTCATCTCCACCATGAAGGTGGAGTTACCTTGGGCCAGTTCGTCACTGGCGCCCACTCGTGAGAATATCCTGTCAACCAAACCGATTCGGCAAGCTCCCGCGGGTACCCATGATCCGACCTGTGCCATCAGGGTAATCAGGGCGACTTGCCGGATGTAAGTGCTTTTTCCGGCCATGTTGGGGCCGGTGATGATCGCCATCTGGGCTTCGTCCCAGCTCAGCAGGGTGTCATTGGCGACAAAGTCGTGTTCCCCGGGGATCCCCTTCAGGCGCTGCTCGCGCATCATTTGCTCCACCACGGGATGGCGACCGCCCTCAATCTGGATAGTGGGCGATTTGTCCAGTTCCGGACAGCAGTAGTTCCATTCACGGGCGATCTGTGCCCACCCGACAAAAAGGTCGATTTCGGCAAGACAGTGGGCGGTCTGCTCCAGTCCATCGGCCTCAGCCAGGATGGTTGTCACGACATCATGAAAAAGCGCTTCCTCCCGGGCGATGGCCTTTTCCTCAGCACTGAGGATTTCCCGTTCCTTTTCCTTCAGGTCGGGTGTGTAGAAGCGCTCCGCATTGGTCATGGTTTGCTTGCGGATGTAATCGTCCGGAACGTTGTCCAGATTGGATTTCCTCACCTCGATAAAATAGCCGAATGCGTTGTTGAATTTCACTTTCAGGGACTTGATTCCCGTCCGCTCAATTTCGGCTGCTTCAAAGTCCGCCAGCCAGACACGCGAGTTTTTAGTCAGGTCACGCAGTCGATCGAGTTCCTCGTCAAATCCATCGGCAATGAACCCGCCATCCTGAATCTGGCCGGGCAGGGTGTCGTTCAATGCCCGGTCGAGCAGGTCCAGCAGTTCAGGAAAGAGGCCCATGTTCGATCCCAATTGGTCAAGTGACGGGCTGTCAAAGGAGGTAGTGACCGATTGGATATGCGGCAACTGATGCAGGGTTTGGCGGATGGCTCCTGGCTCAC